>Ga0172379_10002472_pt1 | contig 32497 bp, 36 predicted proteins | sample GrowelOW334metaG_FD_119756 | JGI IMG/M metagenome (GOLD analysis project Ga0172379, IMG submission 119756) | Groundwater microbial communities from an aquifer near a municipal landfill in Southern Ontario, Canada - Groundwater well OW334 metaG | ecosystem: Environmental > Aquatic > Deep...
ACTGATTTCAATTCAAATCGTAAAATGGAAAAACACAAAAAAACGGCTTTAATGAAAAGCCGTTTTGAAAAGTGATAAATTTAACCGGACACTAGTGGTTTGTAACCCCGTCCGAAACGTTTGGCGACCTTGATCGAGTTGTGCTTCAAATTAACCATAAACGAAGCCTCCAAATGTTTCGGACAGGGGTACAACCCCAGTCCGGCGACGATACTGTGATCGCGTTATATTTTCATTCGTATACAGATATTCATATATTATTTTTGCGATCAAAATTGTTGATTTCAACTTCGCAACATGACGATTTCGCATGTATTTTTTTCATACACGCGAATTGTGTCAAAAAACGTCAAAAAAGGCTTGCGCTACCGAACTAAAACGACGGTGTTATCAACCAAATTAATCCGGCTATTACGCATATGCTAGAATTTACAGCAGGCCGCGGATAGTCAGCGAACAACAAAATCGCTTCTTGATCTTTTATTTCTTTTGATCCTTTCCCCTTATTGCGTGATATAGCATATATGATATAATTGTTTATTATCATCTCAATTTCATTATGGCATGAAAACAAACACCATGGAGAAAGTTTCAGCAGAACAATTTTCGATCGAATCGTATCTCGGAGTTATCGGCCGCCTTATTTCCAAACTTCGCCAGGAAGTCGGCGTCACACAGGAAGAATTGGCGGGGAAGATCGGTACGACGCAGAGCGCGATCGCGAGGATCGAGAGGGGGGAGCAGAATATTTCCACGGAAATGATCAGTAAGATCAGCAATGCTTTGAATCGCGATATTATGAATGTGTCGAATGGTTCGCTTAATGTCCGCGTTGAAGGAGGGAAAAAACTTTCCGGCACGATCGTGACCAAAACGTCGAAAAACGGAGCTATGGGGCTTCTCGCGGCATCGCTTCTCAATAAAGACAAAACCACAATAAAGAATGTTCCGAAGATCGAGGAGGTGCATCGTATGGTTGAGGTTCTCCAATCGATCGGGGTATCGGTGAAATGGTCGGGAAATGATCTCGAGATCAAGCCGCCGGAAAAAATAGATCTCTCGAAGATCGATATCGCGGCCGCGCAGAAAACTCGAAGCATCGTGATGTTGATCGGATCGCTGATCCATCATTTCAAACGCTTTTCTTTGCCTCAGCCGGGAGGGTGCAAGCTCGGTTCCCGCACGGTGAAACCGCATCTTTTTGCGCTGGAGAATTTTGGCGTTCAGGTAGCGACGACAGAAAAACGATATGAGGTAAAAGCGGAGAAGCTGCATCCTGCCGAGATCGTACTGTATGAATCCGGAGACACGGTAACCGAAAACGCGATCATTGCGGCCGCGCTCATTCCCGGGAAGACGATCATCAAATACGCTTCATCGAATTACATGGGTCAGGAAGTATGTTTCTTTCTCGAAAAATGCGGCGTGAAGATCGAGGGTATCGGCACGACCACCATTACGGTCCATGGTGTGAAGGAAATAAAAATGCCGGTAACCTATTATCTGTCCGAAGATCCGATCGAATCAATGTTTTTTTTGGCGGCCGCGATCGTCACGAGATCTTCGCTCACCATTGAACGCTGTCCGATCGATTTTCTGGAAATAGAACTTTTGAAACTCGAAAAAATGGGGTTCAAATACAAAATTTTGAAACGCTACAAAGCGCTGAATGGACAGACCAATTTAGTCGATATAAAAACATCGCCTTCCATACTGACGGCGCTCGATGAAAAGATAGACGCGCGGCCGTACCCGGGGCTCAATATTGATAATCTTCCGTTTTTTGCGGTTATTGCGACGCAGGCCAAAGGAACTACGCTTATTCACGATTGGGTATACGAAAAGCGCGCGATCCATACGAAAGACCTCGACAAACTCGGGGCCGATACGGTTCTCGCCGATCCACACCGTCTGTACATCACCGGTCCGACAAAACTTCGCGCTGCCGAGGTGATTTGTCCGCCCGCCCTCCGTCCGGCAGCGATACTGCTGATCGGAATGCTCGCCGCCGATGGAGTATCCGTGCTGCGCAATATCTATTCGATCAATCGAGGATATGAGGATCTTATCGCGAGGCTCAACACTCTGGGAGCGTCACTGTCGATCTTGAGGGAATTTTAAATATTCTTAATTTAAAAGGGAAAAAAGAAAAACTAAAAACGACAAGGTAAAAGTAAAAATTAACGACGACGTGCGAACCTTTTTCCTTTTTCATTTTTACTTTTTAATTTGTTAACAGTTATCCACCAAAACAATCATAACTTAGGTAAAGATGTGGTATTATTAAAGTGAATTTAGCCACAAACTAAATCACCTCCTTTATGATAAACAACGAACTTTTAACTTTTATAAAAGACCGAATGGCGCAAGGCTCGACAAGAGAACAGATCACCGATATGCTCGTTACTCACGGCGGATGGAATGGCGGCGATGTCGAAGAAGCTTTTGATACGATGGACATTGCCGGAAGTTCAATGAAAAGCGCGATGAACATGGCTGCTGCACCGGCGGCTTCACCTCTTGGCGCCCAGACACCCGAACCGACAGCAGCTCAGACTTTGAACGCGGAATTTTCGAATCCGATGCAGCCAAAGATCGAGCCGATCTCGGTTTCAAAAGATATCGTGTCTTCCACCCCCATTTCAGTATCGCCCGGAATGTCCTCTCCGCTCTCGCCGCTTACCGAGAAAACGCTTGAGCCGCGCGCGCCGAACGCTCCGATCTCGATCAGCGGATCACCGTCAGCTTCGCCTCGCGCATTTTCTTCAGGTCCTATAGCGCAAACGCCCGTTTCGATCTCTCAGTCGAAAATGTCGCCAAATTCTTCGGGTCTTTCTGCTCTCGAAAAAATACAAGGGTTAAGCGCATCACCGATGTCAAATGCAGACCCGATGGGACGGAAACCTTCCATGCCGGGATCGCCGACGGCTCCGCAATTTTCGGGAGCGGTAAACTCCGCGTTTCCGGGCACTAAAACACTTGAACCATCACAAGCTCCTAATTTTGCATCCGCCCGACTCGGAACGTTCCAGCAAAAACCTCCAGAGAGTGCTAACCCTGTTTCGGACCCTATCTCGCAAATGGTCATCTCGGGCAACGACATGGCAAAACCGGAAGGAAAGACGGGTATGTTTTCAGGAAGCAAGCTCGGTGCCCAGCTTTTTGGCGGAAAATCGCCCGATGCGCCAAATATATTGGCAACGGAAAAAGGAATGGAACCTTCTGCCTCGAGTTTTTTTGCGTCATTCGGTAAGAAACCGGAGAGTGCAGAGCCTCATCCTTTGTCCGCGGCGGCCGGTTCTGCGAAACCGGAGCTTTCTCCGCATCTTCAATCCGGAATGACGCCGACGCCGGGAGCCTTGGCGGCAAGTTCTCTTACTGGGGGAGTCAAAAAAACCATGGAGCCTTCGCGCGGTGCGGCGGCGTTCGGCGTCGGACAAAAATTGCCCGGTGCTTCGACCGTATCCATGCCGGTGCAGCATCCGATAATAAAACGTCTCGACCCTCCGAGAGGAAGGAAACTTCTCGGCACGATCATGCTCCTCATGGGATTTGTTATTGGCGCGACCGGCATGCACGCCTATCTCAGTGGATATTTAGATCCCATTATCGAATGGGCGCAAACCAACATTCCCGCTCTCTCACAAACCAATTCATAATATTTTTGATGATTGACAAAATCATATATATAGGTTATACATCTATGATGGGTTCTTAACAAGAGGAGAGTCGAGATGAAAAGAGTACAAGTCCCCGCTAATAATTGGGGCGTTGAATTGGCAAAGATAATTAAAACTGCAGATGACGATACTGTTATTGTTGTAAAAAGCGATGCTCAAAAAGAGCTTGCGCTTCGGGCTGCGAATAGACTGGGTTGTAATATAACGGTAGAAGTAGTTTTGTGATCTTGCAGTGATCAAATAGCCCCAACCGGTGTTGGGGCTATTTTTTATCGTCGGTTCGTGAGCGCATTTTTCATGGTGTCGGGATCGGAATATTCGAGCTCTGTTCCGGAAGAAAGACCGCGTCCGAGAGCGGTGATCTTTAACTCGTATTTTTCCGCGAGCGGAGGGAGGATCGTGTCGAGATACTGCAGCGTATTTTCTCCTTCGGTCGTGGCGCTCATGGCGAGAACGATCTCTTTCAAAGTTCCGTTTTTCGCTCTTTCTTGAACAGCATAAAAAAGTTCTTTGGAGCGGATCTTCTTGGTCGGTTCTTTTTCAAGTACCGGCAGGGAACCGCCGAGGATGAAATACATTCCGTCCCAGATTCTCATTTTCTGTATATTTTCGAAATCGACATCTTTTTCAATAACGAGTAATTTTGAAGCATCGCGGGATGCGTCGGCGCAGATCGGACAATTTCCGTTCTTTTCATGGATCTTTTGAAAGTAGCGAAAACAAGAAACACACTGCGTAATTTCTTCGCCAAGCCGGATCATCGCCAAAGAAAAATCCTCGCGAAACGCCGGGTCTTTGGCAAGCAGAAAATAAACGAACCGTTTCGCCTGCCGCGGCCCGATGCCCGGGAATTTACTAAAACTTTCGATCAATGAAGAAATGGGGTCCATGATAGTAAAAAGATAATAGAAAATTGAGAATGGAAAATAGAATAATTATAACAACGTCCTCGTCGTCATTCCCCTGAACAGGGGAATCCAGAGTCAGTGTGATAAACTTGTCGTATTCGAATTTGGAAATTATATATTGTTAGATTATTTTATCCAAACATCATGAACGGGGTTATAAACCCCGTCCGGCGACGACATTTGGATTATATCATATATGCGAATATTTTGAATCGCTTAATGCGATCATCATTAAGCTATGTTATTGGTTACTTGTCTTTTTTTGACAAGGAAATATTCTAATGATGTAAGGATTTGTTAACAGAAGGAGAAACGAAATGAAATTCGAGATAACGAAAAAAGTTTTATGTATCGTCGGAATGTCTTTTGTTGCAGTTCTTTTTTGCGGATTGGCCGCGAATAGTTCTGTCGCCATCATCACCGGCGGCGGAGGGTTGGCCGCAACTTACGTGACGACCTCAGTATTAAATATATAAATGATTTTTATAAGGCGTATCGTTCACGGTACGCCTTTCCTGTTCGCGTTTTTTGTCGCCGGACGGGGGTTGCACCCCCGTCCGAAACGTTTGGATTATGCCGCATACGAGACTAATTTCGAATCTCAAGTTTTTCGGCGTCGGTTGCTTTTATACAAACGTCATGAACGGGGGTGCAACCCCCGTCCGGCGGAAATGACGAATATTGATGGTTTATTACGTGCTTGACAAATAATTTTTTTAATGTTAAACAATGAAAAGAAAGGGGAAATAAGATGAAAATGAAAGATAAAATAATCGTGGCTGTTCTGGTGCTTTTTGGCTTTCTACTTGTAACAGGCGCCGTTAGCCACAATATCGTTATGGTGTTGTTTGCCGCGATAGGCCTTGTTGTTACATTTTTGATAGGTTTATGGATGGTTTACAAAGAATAGAATAATCTTTTCACCTCAAGGCATATCTTAACCGGTATGCCTTTTTTCTATTCTCAATTCTCTATTTTCTATTCTCGACTCCGTTTAAAATCCATCAAAATCATCCTTCCTTGCCATACCCATTCCGGCGGGGACCGCCATGTTCTCGTCGAGATCAAGGAAGGTTGTTTTCTCGCTGTCGAAGAAGAGGTCCACTTTTCCCGTAGCGCCATTTCTGTGTTTTTCGATCAGAATCTCAGCAGCTTGTTTTTTGCCGGCGCCGTCGTCATTTTGCTCGCGGTGGATGAAGATCACCACGTCGGCGTCCTGTTCGATGGAACCGGAATCGCGAAGGTCGGAAAGTCTCGGTTTGCCGCCTCGCTGTTCAACGGCGCGGTTCAGCTGAGAGAGAGCAAGTACCGGTACGTCGAGTTCGCGTGCGAGCTGTTTCAATCCGCGCGAGATCTCCGTCACCTGCTGAACCATATTGTCGCTCGCGCGCGAAGGCGCCATGAGCTGGAGATAGTCCACAACGATAAGTCCGAGCCCGTGTTCGCTTTTGATGCGCCGCGCGGTCGAGCGCATTTTAATGATATTGTTACCAGCCTGATCGTCGATGAATATCGGCGCTTTGGAAAGGCGGCCGAGAGCGTCGCGGATCTGGGAGAATTCATCGTCGGTAATATTTTTCGCACCCGTGCGGATCTTCCATGAATCGACGCGCGCCTCCGACGAGAGCATGCGGTCGACAAGCTGCTGGGCGCTCATTTCGAGAGAAAAGAAACAGATCGGCGTGCCGTGATGCAGTGCGGACTGCCGGGCGATGTCGAGAGCGAGCGACGTCTTACCCATGGAAGGACGAGCAGCAAGAATGATGAGATCGGATTTCTGAAAACCGGCGAGCTTGTTGTCGATACCGCGAAAACCGGTGGAAACTCCGCGCAGTCCATCGCCCGATTTTGTCAGTCGATCGAGCCGTTCCCATGCGCCGTCCAGCGTTTCTTTCATGGTATAAAATTTTTGCGTGGAGGTCATCGAGGTGACCGCAAAAATTTCTTTCTCGCATTTGTCAAGCGTAAAATCCAATTCTTCCGCTTCATTGTATCCGAATTCGGAAACGCGATTCGATGCATCGATCAAACTGCGCAAAACGTGTTTTTTCTGAACCGTGTCCGCATAGTGCTTCGCGTTCGCTGAAGACGGAACGGTATTCACCAGCTCCGCGAGATAAGAACTGCCGCCGATGCTGTCGAGAAAATTTTTCTCTTTGAGGCGGTTGGAAAGGGAAAGCATGTCGATCGGCTCGTGTTTGCCGAAAAGATCCATGATCGCCTGAAAAATAATGCGATGCTTTTCCGCATAAAAAGACTCATGCCGGAGAAAATCCATGATGTCGTAGAGCGCTTCGGGCCGCAGCATGATCGAGCCGAGCAAAGCCTTCTCGGCTTCAATGCTCTGTGGCGGGATTCGAAATGCACCGTTTTGTTTCTGTGACATACGTTCATTGTATCACGGGAAATATAAGGCAGGGGAATAGCAAAGGGTGGAAAATGTGGGGATAACGAAACGAGCTTTTAGCTGTTAGGTTTTAGGTGTTAGCTTTATAATGACGGGACAAAAAAAGAGGCTCATTTCCAGAGCCTCGTGTCTTCTTGTATTTCTATTATTCTTCTTCACACCACGGTCGTGCTGGTATATGTGGATACTGTTTTCCTTCGATATTTTTCTGGCAGTGCTCATTTTTTGGCACTCTGCGAGCTGGGGGCGGTTCCCAATTTCCGGACAGAATGGTCCGAAAAACTTGAAGGGAAGCGAACGGAGCCGCTTTTCTTATCAGCTCGCTTTCGTGATGAACGATATCGAGTTCCAATTGATATTTTTCGCAGAAATAATCGAGGACGAGAAAGTGAAGCGGACGCCAGCCGTGTTCGTTGTATTCGAGCACGATCTCTCGCAGGTCCTTTTCCAAATTGCTTACGCCGGAGACCATAATTTTGAGATCGGAATTTCTTGGCCCCAAAAATTTAACAGCGAAATTTTCCATCGGATCGGGCGGAAGGATAAGACCCGATGACCGTTCGTCGGCCTTGATGCTGGAAAAGCGAGCCAGCGGGATATTATCATCAATCAATTCTTTAGAATAGAGTGAAGAGGTTTGCAAGAAACCGCGTAATTTCATAAGACACCTCCATAGGTACGAAATGAATCCATTAGTAACAGTACCGAAATCGACCAAGAAGGTCAAGAAAAAATTCCGGACACGCTTGTCCGGAATTTCGAAATTGAACGTCTTTATAAACCGTAATCTTGCCAATGGAAATATTCTCCAATAATATGCAGCGGCAATACAATAAAAAGCGTGGCAACGCCGGTAGCGGGTGAGATCGCACAGCCGATGACTACGGCCATGATCGTAAAGATATAGTAATGCCGAATGATCCATTCTCGGATCGCTTTGTTTTCTGTTTCAACGATTTTCGCTTTCATGATGTTTCCTCTCTAGATTCATTGTCGAAAATTTATGTCTGACTTCATGTTACCATAATGTAATATGTTTGTCAATCTTTTGTAAAATCTTGAGCAGCGTATAATACAAAGATGAACAACAACCAAAATGGCGTCGAGCCGAGCGCAGCGTCCGAAGAAAACGGGAATGGAAAAAAGCAAAATGTTTCACCCAAAAAATTTCTTTTTATCAGTGTCGAGGCACTCGCGGTCGACCTTGCTTGGCAATTGCAAAAAGAAGGCAACGAAGTGAAAATGTATATCCGCGAAAATGAATCGAAAGATATCGCGGACGGATTTGTGGAAAAGATCGACGAGTGGGCGACCTTTGTCGATTGGGCGGACGTGATAGTCATCGACAGCTGCGGGCGCGGTGCTCTGGCCGACGATTTGCGCCGAAAAGGAAAGTTGGTGGTGGGAGGAAGTGCGTATACCGACAAACTCGAAACGGATCGCGAGTTCGGACAAACCGAAATGAAAAAAGCCGGTATGACCGTCCTCCCTCACTGGGAATTCGAGGACTTCAATGAGGGAATACAATTCATTGAGACGCATCCGATGCGCTACGTGTTCAAGCCCTCAGGTGAAGAAACGCTCGACTGGTATCTCAAAAGTCTGCTCTTTCTCGGACAGGAGGATGACGGTAAGGATATTCTCGCCGTTATGAAGCACAATCAGGAAAGCTGGTCGGAAAAGATCAAGAGGTTCCAGCTGCAAAAATTCGCCACCGGCGTCGAGGTTGCCGTAAGCGCATTTTTCAACGGGCATGATTTCATCTATCCGATCAACATAAATTTCGAACACAAAAAACTCTTTCCCGGAGATATCGGTCCGTATACGGGAGAAATGGGAACGCTCATGTATTGGGATGAAACGAATAATTTCTTTAAATCCACTTTGCTTCGCATGCAGGACCGTCTTCGCGAAAGCAAATATGTCGGCTGTATCGACATCAACTGCATTGTTAATGGGAAGGGGATATATCCGCTCGAATTTACCACGCGCTTCGGGTATCCCACGATCAGTATTATGATCGAAGGCGTCCAGAGTCCATGGGGTGAATTTTTGTACGCGCTCGCGAAAGGTGAAGATTATAAACTCAAAACCCACAAAGGCTTTCAGGTTGGGATCGTTGTCGCCGTTCCTCCTTTCCCGTATTACGACAAAGAGCAGTACAATATATACAAAGGGACATCCATCGTTTTTAAAAAACCCAACATGAACGGCGTCCATTTGGGCGATGTCAGGTTGGAAGACGGCGACTGGAAACTCACCGGCGATGCCGGGTACGCGCTCATCGTCACAGGATCAAGCAACACCGTGGAAGGCGCAAGAAAAGAAGCGTACCATCGCATTGAAAATATCATTCTGCAGAACATGTTCTACCGCACCGATATCGGTTTGAAATGGGGAACAGAAAGCGACGAAATGCAAGCGTGGGGACTCCTATAAATTAAAAAGGAAAAATGAAAAATGAAAAAGGGTACGGATGTCGCCCCGGTTTTTTCATGTGGATAAAAATTTTCAATTTCTCCTGCTTCGCTAAAAGCTGCGCAGAACAAGTAATTTCCAAGTTATAAGCTCGGGCGGAATTGTTTCTCCCGCCGTCATTCCCGCGCAGGCGGGAATCCAGAGTTTATTGATCTTACTCCGGGTTTTCCTTTCTTCAGGAGGTGGCGTCCTCGGTAGAGTTTGCAAAGTTTTGTATTTTGTGTTATACTGAAGTTTAGTTCTTTATGTGAATGGAGAAAATTGAGATGGCTAATTGCTACAAATTAAATCCGATGGAACAATTGCTCTTGGAAAAACACCGCCTGCAGATCGGGCTTGAAAAATGTACGGATGATTACCTGAACAGCCATGAGGCGGTTTTGGAATATGACCAAATACCTTCCGGAAACAAGTGGGTGTTTGCGACAGAGATCGCCGATCAAAAGAGGAAGGAAATTGCGAACCTGCGAAAGATGGTAGAACTTCTTGAAGAGATCAAAGGCCAGACCAAAAGGCATCGCGTCTGACCAAAAACAGCATTACGAATTGTTCTTAAACAATAAATGAGGAAAGAGAAATGAGTGATAGTAAAAAATTGAGTCCGATGCAACAATTGGTGCTGAACAGGCATCGAGTAAACATGGGACAAGAGAAGGCTTCGTGTATTTATTTGAATCGCTATGAAGCGGTCCTGGATTATCAAGAGATCCCGGTCAAACATAGATGGATATGTGCGGTGGAAATCGCCGATGAAAAAAGAAAAGAAGAAAATGAACTTCGGGCTTTGGCGGCCTGTCTTTACGAAGAGTTCGATCAAGAGAAAGCCAAACATCACGCGTGAACGACAAGCCGACTGTAAAAGTCGGCTTTTTTATATCTATTCGGCCGGATCGATATTTTTTGAAGAATCGTCCGCGCGGGACTTGTTTTCCAACGCATCAAGCGCCGCATCTATTGCCGCCGTATATTGTTTCGGCGTCAGATAGATATCATTGTGTCCGCCCTGTACGGAATAAAATCCCGTGACGGTATCCGCATCCGTTTCGCGCTGCACTCTCTCCATGGGGAATACTTTATCGTCAACGCCGTGAACAACGGATACATTGATGCCCTTTTGCTTCAGTTCTTTCAGCATGTCGATAATATCGGATTCCGATATCGCTTTTGCCGAGCTGAGCGAACGCGGGATGTTCGAAAGCAGAACATTGAGCGGAATTCGACTATCTCTCAACGGTTCCGCCAGCCGGTCTTCATCCGTCCGCGCCGATTCGCTTTGCCTTTGCGCCGAGAGCTTTTCCGTATTTCTTTTTACGAGTTCGAACAGATTATCTTTCCCGATCATACCGGCAGGGCATACGAGCACCATATTGCGAAATCTCTCGGGATAAAGATAGGCGGCAAGCGCCATATATAATCCGCCTTCGGAGTGTCCCACGACATCCGTTTTATCGATCTGGAGCTCTTTTAAAGCCTCGATCACCGCAGAAAGTTTTGCCAGTTCCACGTTGGAATATTCTCCGTTCTTTTCTTCCGGAACCATGTGGTTTTTTAAGCCGTGAGGCGAATCTACCGAAATGATCCTGCGTCCGGCTTTAGCCAGTTCAATAATATTCTGCTGATGAAACATGGGCGTGCCCGAAAAACCGGGAGCGAACACCGTCGGAATATCGGTTTTGGTATTTTCCGGACTCACATCGTATACATCGACATCTTCCGTGCCGACTCGGATCCGCTTCGGGCGAGAGAACTGATCTTCGGGGCTTGCATATTTTTTCGGCAGCTCTTTGTTCTCATTGATCTTTTGAATGGGAAAATTTTCCGGCATGGTTTTTAATTTACCTGATATCCGTATATTCTTTCGTAGCGGGTTTGTGAAAGAACGCTTCTGAAATGTAATTCAGCATGTAGGCGGTAGTGGTCGAACAAACTCCTTGTCCGGTGAGACGGCGTCCGGAGGTATACATAATGAAATTCGGTTTGAATTTTACGTATCCGAATTGATGCGCGCGCCTTGCGATGTTCGTGTCTTCGCCATAAAATTCTATCGTCGTATCGAACCCGTTCATTTTTTTCAATACATCTTTTTTGATGGCAAAATTTCCGCCGACGGTCATGTAACCGACGATCCAATAGATCGGCACAGCAAGAACGTACCAGTATAATTTCACGAGAAATTGCTGCCATTTCGAAATATCGTAATATACGTAGGGTCCGCTCAATACCGCGAGCTTTTCATCCCGCTCAAACTCACGCATCACCGTGTCGAGCCAGCCTGCCGGCATATGCGTATCAGAATCAATGTACGCAAGAATATCTCCCTTTGATTCTTCAAAACCGCGCTGCCTCGCGCGCGTCAGCCCCTTCTTTTCTTCGCGTATGACGCGGACGCCCGCGCGCATTTCCGCCGTTTCTTTTGTGCGGTCAGTGCTCGCGTTGTCGATGACCAGTATTTCAAAAAATTTCCCCCCGGAACTTTTGATCGCGCGGTCAAGGCATTCGCCGATATATTTTTCTTCGTTATAGGCGCAGATAATGAGGCTTACTTTTGGGTTTTCCATAGTATTAGTCTTTTTTGATCAAATGCAGCGCGATCCCAAGTCTGATGAAAAACTCCGGATCGTTTCTCTTAATAATATAATAGGTTGAAAATAAAACAAAGAGGGCGGCGAGGATGTACGCTAATTTCTGTTGAATGAATTGGAGCGCCGCACCATAGCTCGTTCCGAAAAAATATCCTACAACGAGAAATTCTCCAATTCCCGCAAAAACACCCGGGATATTGTAAGCGAAAAATGTCCTGCGTGAAATTCCATATGTGCCGGCAAAAAACGGCGTGATCCACGAAAACGGACCAAGGAGGCGTGCGAAAAAGATCGCCTTCGGACCATGTTTTTTAAAAAAGACTTTTCCTTTTTCGTGATTCTCGGGGGAAAAATATTTATTACCGAAACGGAAAATACGATGCCCGTGCTTTCTTCCTATTTCATAGCTCGTATAGTCTCCGAGAATACCTCCGGATATCGTAGCCAATGCCACCAGCCAAATATTCAAAAACCCCGCGCCGGCCAAAATGGCGCCCGGCAGGAAAAATAATTCGCCGTAAATAAAAAAACCCGGTCCGACTACCGTTTCGAAATATGAGCCGAAAAACAGAATGGCGTACGCAAGGTTTGCGTGCAGCGAAAGCCAGAGTGACATGTCTGCAATGGTGCTGGTGAGGATATTGATCATAAAATATTCCGGTGTTCGGTGTCTATCTGATCACCGGATATTGCGGCGCTTTTTTGAACAGGCTAAACATGAGCGCATGAAAATTCCATTTGATGAATTGAAGATTCCAGCCGATCGCATCAAAACGCCTCGTGGATGTTGAAACGGCATCGGTGTCGAAATAAAAGAAATTTCCGAAAGGGAGCAGCTCCTTGATATATTTCAGATCTTCCGCGAGTGTGATAGTTTCGTCGAATCGCGCTTTGTTGCGCAAAGAAGCACGGGCAATTTGAATGGAATAGGATGTATTCGTATTTTTGTGCCCCCAATTGTAGAGATGGAACCACAACAAAGCATACCATTTTTTGTTTTCGATCGGTTCCACGGCCGTCGTACCGATGGCAAAATTTCGTTTTTCATTTTTACGGAGAAAGGCGGAAAGATCGGTGAGGAATGATGGTTTAAGATGCGTATCGGCATCGAGGTATATGATCCAGTCGCTGCTCGCGCGTATAACGCCAAGCGCAAAATTTTTCGCTCTCGAAACTCCTTTCAGAGAAATGCTCATCGTACGAATGTTTTTATCGTCGAATTGCTTCGCCAATTCATAAGTGCGATCACTCGAACCGTTCTCCACGACAAGAGCCTCGAAATAGTCTTTCGGGTAATCAAGTTTACGTACGCATTCAAGCGTTTCCCCGATGTATTTTTCCTCATTGTGCGCGGGGACGATGATAGAGAAATAATACGGTTTAGACTCGATATTTTGTCCTTCATATGACATAGCTCCATTATACCTGAAAACAGTAATTTCTGAAATAAGAGGGCGAAATTCTTTTGTAAGAGTCGTTCATATTTCGCATATGCGAAATATGAACGACTCGTTTTTTTTGTTTTACAAAAATACTTCCAGCGCTCCTTCGCCGCCATCGCTCAGTTTGGACGGACGGAAATCAATACCGTTGTCTTTTAGTATGGTTTTTACGAATTCGCGCAAGGTGCCGCTTTTTTCACGAAAGGTTCCTTTTCCCGTGATGATGCGAACATGCGAGTATCGATGATCGGAAAGCAGGCGGAATATCGCCGTTTTTGATTCCCGGCAAGTCATTCCGTGAAGATCCAGAATGTGTTCGGGTGTTTGCAGATACTTGTTCATGATTTTATCTGTATTTGTGTTCAGTATATGCTGAAAACAAAATTATTCAAAATGGCTCTGTCCGTGATATACTTGAGTAATGGAAGACAAATCAAAAAAACGCAAGCTATTTTTTGCTCTGAAAATTCTCGCCATATTCGCGCTTTTTTCCGCGATCGGTTATGGCGGCTATGCGTTCTACCAGACGCATAATGAATTGCAGGCCGTAAAGCAAAGATCCGCTACGGAAAAAACGCGGTCAGAGGCAAAGATCTCGATGCTTGAAAAGAATATCGCGGCGATGGAAACGGAACTCGGGCGGAAAGACGCGGAAAACACCGATCTTTCGCAGACTCTCATGTCGGAAAAAGATAAAAACACGCTGTTCGAATCGCAGATCCAGGCCATCGGCGGCACCGTGGGAAAGCTTACGAAGTTATCTCAGACAGACAAAGAACTTCTGCAAAAATATTCCAAGGTGTATTTTTTGAACGAACATTATGTTCCGGAAAATTTGACCGTGATCGACCCAAAATATGTTTTTGAAAAAAATAAGACGGCGCAGTTCCATGCGAAAGCCTATCCGTATCTCGTGCAAATGCTCGAAGCCGCGACATCGACGAACCCGATACAGATCATCAGTGCGTATCGTTCTTTCGGCGATCAGACTTTGCTCAAAGCGAATTACGTCGTTACCTACGGAAGCGGAGCCAACAAATTTTCCGCCGATCAGGGATATTCAGAACACCAGCTCGGCACGACCATGGATCTGACAACGCCGACACTTGGTTTGGCGTTCATAAAATTCGACGGAAGCGACGCGTACAACTGGCTCACTGAAAACGCTTACCGATATGGATTCATTCTTTCGTACCCGAAACAAAACACGTATTTCCAATACGAGCCATGGCATTGGCGATTCGTCGGCGTTGATCTTGCGGCTAAACTTCACAACAACGGCCAATTCTTCTACGATCTGCCCGCGCGCGAGATCGATTCCTACCTCATCTCCATTTTTTAACTTGACAAGTGCTTATTAAATATATTATATTACATTCGGGTTTTCTTTTAAAAAGGAGTCGAAGATGACGAAAGAAGCAATGCAAGAGAAGGTGAACAAATTCAAAAAAGAAAGGGATCGTGATCGTGAGGCGAAAATAATTTTCGAAAATCTGTGTGCTGAAATTTTTAAGAGCACGGGTTCCATCGTTCTTACTTGTGGGGAGGTCGACGAACTTATTACCTTACTATGCGACGGGCATTTTCCAGTGGAAAGGAAAGAAAGGGGAGAGGACACTTCCGGAATTTTTGCTGGCGACGAGGGGAAAATTGGTGATAATAGGGTACAATTTACCTTCCGGAAATATTTCGTCGGTGACTCGGAAGACTGCCCGTATCACGTAGAATGGGACTTTTGTTAATTCATTTTTAAGCAGGTTTTCGGACCTGCTTTTTTCTTGACGCGAAAAGAACAAAGTGGCAAGATGGAAATAGATTACTATTTCATTAACTCAAACAACGATGAAAAGGAGGTTTTTTATGGGAGATCGACGCAAATCGGAAAGAGATCCCGATTCCAATATATCTTCGTTGAGAAGGGAATTGGAGTTTTTTCAAACGGAGCTGAACAAAAAACTTCGTTCGGTCAGAGATCATTTGACGCTTGATAACCCAAACGATCCGGATTCTATTCCGCACCTCGAAAAGATCGTCCGTTTTTTTCAAAAACAAATAGAGGTGGAATCCATTAAACAGAGTTTGGGGATTCAAATAGGACTTGAAAAAGGAAAAGAGCTTTTCGATAAGGAATTGGAAAGATTGCATATAGCGAGCAAGATCGGATTATGGAAGTACTTCAAAAAGATCGGACCCGCGGTCATCGCGGTGTCTCCCGTCATTTATTCCGGAATATTCTTCATCGCTTTGCTCGATCTGTACGTCATTATCCTGCAGTACGTGTGTTTTCCCGCTTACGGGATCACTCGCGCGGAAAGAAAAGGGTATTTCATTTTCGAAAGAATGTATGCCAAGTTTTTAAACTTCGTGCAAAAAGTGAACTGCGGTTATTGCTCCTACGGAAACGGCTTGGTGGCGTATTCTTCGGAAATTCTTAATCGGTCTGAATTTCTTTGGCGGGACGACGGCGAGACGCAAAGAGGATCATTTGCTCAAATGCGTCGTGCCGGATTTGTGAAATGCATTTTGGCGGTCGTATGGTATGCAGGAGTACCGATCATAATGCTCTTTGATGCGTTCATTACTCTGTATCAGCACATTTGTTTTCGCGTATATCGGCTGCCGATCGTAGAACGCGGACGATACGTTTCATTTAAAAACTGCCGGTTGTCCGGACCCAATTTCATACAAGCGGCAAATTATTCGCTGGGCACGTATTGCGTCGGAGTGATCTCGTACGCGTGCGAAATATTCTCTCTTACCGAAAGCTTCTGGTGTCCGATCAAGCACGCGAAAAATCTGTTGGGCTACCACGACCGGTATGATGTCTACGCGGAATTCGGAAATCCGGATGAATTTTTCCAGAAGTACATGAAGGCTCATGGAAAAGCAAGCGCTGACACGCAATAAAACGCAAGCCGCCACGCATACTTCGTGGCGGTATTTTCATGTAGTATTCATGAGAAAAATGCTACAATGCGTCATATCCATCCGTCATCCCGGGCCGCGCTGCGCCATGCCGTAGCCTTTGGCGGAGAATGGACCCAGGATCCATGTCGCAGGTCCATTAAAAGATAAATTAAAATTACCATGAAAGGATTTGTAATAAATATCGAAAAAGAAACGCTTGCGAACGAAGATTTTCGCCGCGTACTCTATACCGCGAGAAACTGCCAGCTGGTGCTCATGAGCCTAAAACCCGGCGAGGAGATCGGCATGGAAGTACATCACCTTGATCAATTTCTCCGTTTCGAAGGAGGCGAAGGAAAAGCGATCTTGGATGGAATTGAATATTCGATCTCGGACGGCTCCGCGGTCATCGTACCGGCCGGAACGGAACATAATTTTATCAACACTTCCGCGACCGAGGACCTAAAACTCTATACCATCTACGCACCCCCAGAACATAAAGATGGGATCGTCCGGCATACCAAAGAAGAAGCAGAATCAAACGAAGAACACTGGGAGGGGGAAACATCGGAAAAAGAATAAAAACATTATTGGAAATCTATTTGTCGCCGGACGGGGTTTATAACCCCGTCCGAAACGTTTGGAGACCTTGAACGAGTTTGTGCTTCAAAATAACCATAAACGACGATAGCACCAACCAAGTTAATGCGGTTTCACACATATGCGAAAATATGGCCGACTTTACATGTTAGAAGATCAATGGTAGTTTTCTCTATAGAAACATGATTTTTAGATGAAGGAGGACTTTTCCCTTGAAAAAAATAATAATACGAATTCTTTTCATTTTTTTTATTTCTTTCGGCGCTTTTGCCGCCGGACATGAAGTCGAGCCGATCTATAAAAAGAACGATCTGGAAGTAAATGTTTGGGGTTACACCAATATCGTCGGCGGCTCAGAGCAAGACTTCATGGCGTCGCAATTTCGCATTCGCACTGGCTTGAAATACAAAGAACATTGGCTGGCTTTTGTGGAAACCGATATCGCCGGTCTTGATTCGCGCGTTCATGCCAACTACATCACCCAAGGCTGGGTCGGTTATAATTTCGGCAAAGAAGGTCTGGTCGGGAAGATGTTTTCCGATACGACGATCCGCGGAGGACTTTTGATGACCGCCGGTGAAATGTATCTCCCCGCCTCCTACGCGACTATTCCGGCCGGAAAAGGCTACAGCCCTTTTAAACACTATGCATCCGGAATACAGGTCCAAACCATGATCACGCCGCGGCTCCTTTTTATTGGGGATGTGACGGGTTCTACCGGTTTGCCGTATAACGACAAAGATCGCTGGAGCAGCGGCAAAATAGAAACATCACAGCGTTTGCAATGGGATGCCATAAAAAATACCGCCGGCGACAAAACCATCTTACAGCTTGCCCTCATGAATGCATGGAGCGATGAATTTCATAAAATAGGAGTCACCGCGAAGTGGAGTCCGACCAAAAACTTCGATTGGTACAACGGGGCATTCCGTTCGTCGACACATCTCCCGGGACACAGACCGTACACGGAAACAGGATGGTTTACGCTGCCCGATTACAAGTTGTGGAGCATGAAAGATAACAAACTCGATCTTCGCGTGCATGCAGTCTACGAGGAAAGGACGGGCGGACCGATAAGCGGAAGAAGCGAAACCGCCGGCATTGCTCTTGTTTTGCCGAAGGATGGAGGATATGGTCGATTTAAAGATAGCTCGGTTACGCTTGATTTTACCCACAGCGACACCCGTGCGGACGGCGGACCGAACGTAAGCGATAACGCTATTATGACGCGCGTTCGCATTTTTTTCTAAAAAACGATACATCAAAAACCGTCGAACCATCGGCGGTTTTTTATTGAAATAAATTTCCGAAACAAAACGGCTCTTTACCTTTTTATTTTTTCTTCGCCTTTTTCGCCGCGATCTTCACGGATTTGATAGCAAGGCGTTTCTTCGTCTTCTTTGAGCGTGTTGCTTTGTTTTTTGTGTTGACGCTAATTCTTTTTGCCATGACTCTATTATATATGAAAAATAGAAAAAAACCTAATGCATAAGTGCGCTACGGACAAAGTGTTGCTCAATTTTATTTTATGACTATAATGTATTTCGGGCGGCTCCTTCCGCAGTTTTGAACAAAGGAGAGAGATGATGTTTAGATATCTGAAAAGAAAATGGGGAAAGATCGTTGATTTTTTGTGCCATAAGGTTCCGGGATGCTGGGCACGGCGAGCCATATATAACGGCGACAAAAGAGTCAGCGATGACACGGATTGATCGATAAGATCAACAACCAACGGCGGGGATATTGTCCCCGCTTTTTTGTATCTAAGGATTTCATGAAAGAGAATATGCTATAATGCGTAGTAAAGGATACAATTGGTATTATTATTTATCTAATATAAATTTATTTATATGTACGAACCAAAAAATTATGAGCACCTGCTCGGACTTGCCGGATTCAGCGACGCGCTGTTAAAAAATCATTTTACGCTTTATGGCGGATATGTGGCGAATGTGAACAAACTTGCGGAAAAATCGGAAACCATCGAGGTGGGCTCTCCCGAATATTCCGAACTCAAACGCCGCTTTGCGTGGGAATGGAACGGGATGCATTTGCATGAACTGTATTTTGAAAATCTCTCCGTCGAAAATCAGCCGTTTCCGGAAGACGGCGAACTGTACAAGAAGATCGCCGAACGTTTCGGTTCATACGAAAATTGGGAAAAAGATTTTCGCGCCACCGGAGCCATGCGGGGCATCGGCTGGGTGATCCTCGCGTATCACAAGGAAGAGGGAAGACTTTTCAATATCTGGGTCAACGAACACGATGTCGGACTTTTGTCCGGAACGGCCCCGCTTCTCGTCATGGATGTTTTTGAACATGCCTTCATGCTCGATTACGGACTCCGCCGCGCCGACTATGTCGAAGCCTTTTGGCAGGCGATCGATTGGAAGAAAGTTGAGGAAAGATTCGCGCAATAAATATAGGGAAAAGAGCGAGGTGGGCTTCCCATTTCGCTCTTTTTGTTTTATACTGCAGTTTGTATTTGTTTTTTGAACAACAAAGGAGGTAAAAAATGTGTGGAATAATAGGCGCATTTTCGAAAAATGACGCGGCGTCGCTGGTAGTTTCGGGGCTTGTCGCTCTTCAGCATTGTGGACAGGAAGCGTTTGGTATCCTTAGTTATGAAGGAAACGGAGAGCGATTTCACTCTCACCGAGATCGTGGTTTTGTGAACGTGGATTCTGCAATCCTTGCTCGGCTCGCGGGATCGGTCGCGATCGGACATGTCCGGTATTCGACAAGCGGGGGCAATCATCTCCGCAACGCCCAGCCATGTTTCAGCGAGACGCGGTTCGGCGGGATTGGCATCGCCCACAACGGCAATTTGCTGAACGCCGATGCGATTCGCACCGACAATTTGCGAAGCGGCAGCAGGTTTCAATCGACGAGCGATACGGAAGTGATCCTCGACCTGATCGCAAAGAGCGGAAAAGAGACGTTTATGGAAAGTTTGGTTGATGCGCTCGGAAAAGTGAAGGGAGCCTATTCGCTGGTGATCCTTACGGAAAACCGGCACATTATCGGCGTGCGCGACCCTCGCGGTTTTCACCCGTTATCTTTGGGGAAAAAGGACGGGTGCTATCTGCTCGCCACAGAAACGTGCGCATTGAATGAGATCGGCGCGGAATTCATCCGTGAGATCAAGCCCGGTGAAATGATCGATATTTCAGAATTTGGTTTTTTGAGCCTGTTTCCTTTTGAGAAAAAGGCGTGTGCTCATTGCATTTTCAGACAGGTATATTTTGCCCGTCCCGATAGTCTGGTAGACGATTTGCAGGTTTCCGCATCGCGCTATCGCATCGGAAAAATTCTCGCTAAAGAATCTCCGGTAAAATACGATCTTCCGGACGGTTTATCGGCTTCCGATGTTTACTTTGTTTCGCCTGTTCCTGAATCGGGAATCGGCGCGGCTGAGGGATATGCGAAAGTCCTCGGTTTGCGTTTGAAACGGGGACTTATCAGGAAACGAAGCTATACGGCAAGGACATTTATACAGCCGTCAGAAGCGCTTCGGGAAGACGGCGCGCGGAGAAAATATTGCACCGACAACGGCGTTCTTTTTGGAAAGAAAGTTATCCTCGTCGATGATTCGATCGTGCGCGGAACAACTTTCAAACTGCTGGTAAAAATGGTTCGGGACGCCGGCGCGAAAGAAGTTCATATCCGTATCGCGAGTCCTCCATTTCGGCATCATTGCGTGTACGGAATAGACACACCGTCAGACAACGAGTTGATCGCATCAAAAATGGATATCGAAGAGATGCGAAAATTTTTCAACGCCGACTCGCTCGCATTCATTTCTCTTGAAGGTTTGCATTATGCGCTCGGGGAACAGAATTACCCCAAGGAAAAGACCCGTTTTTGCAACGCCTGCTTTACCGGGAATTATCCCGAATTATGATCTCATGCCCGGCTTTCCCGCTGGGCATTTTTTATAATAATATCATTTATGTTATACTGTCCGAATGCTAAAAAGAACACCGCTTCGGAGAGTTTCTCTTCATAAAAATCAGCCCTCTGCTTCGCTAAAAGCTACGCAGGGAAAGAAAAATGATATAAAACCCAATGCTTCGTCGAAAAAAAATTTTAATGTCGAGATCAACGACTCTTTCCAAAAGGCGCTCGATGTCATGGAACACGGCACCAAAAGCGTTTTTGTGACCGGACGCGCGGGTACGGGAAAATCCACGCTGCTCGAATATTTCCGCGAACATACGAAAAAGAAGATCGTCGTCTTGGCGCCTACCGGAGTTGCGGCTCTCAACGTTCGCGGACAAACGATCCATTCCTTTTTTAAATTCAAACCCGGCATCACTCCCGCTACGGTCAAACGCCGCGCGGACAAAGAACAAAAAAATATTTACGAGGAGCTGCACGCCATCGTGATCGACGAGATCTCAATGGTCCGCGCCGATCTGCTCGACTGCGTGGATCGCGCACTCCGCCTCAATCGCGATCGCAAGGCTGAACCGTTCGGCGGCGTGCAGATGATCTTTATCGGCGACCTGTATCAACTGCCTCCCGTTGTCGGACGAGAAGAGGAAGAAATGATGAACGAATATTACGGAAGCCCGTATTTTTTCAGCGCGCGGTCGCTTGCCGATGTCGAATTTGAAACGGTCGAGCTCGAGAAGATCTATCGCCAGAAAGATCTCTCTTTCATAAAAATTTTAAACGCCGTTCGTGATAACTCGATCGGGTTTCGGGAACTGGAAGATCTGAATGCGCGGCATATTCCCGGCTATAAGCATAAGCCGGGAAGCGATTTTTCCGTGTATCTCGCGCCGACGAACCGAAAAGTGGCGGAAATAAACGAGGCGGAATTGAAACGGCTCGCGGGAACCGAATTTTCATACAAAGCAAAAACGGACGGAGATTTTCAAGAAAACCAGTTTCCGACGGAAGGGAAGCTGCGCCTCAAGGTTGGCGCACAAATAATGATGCTCAACAACGATATCCGCGGAAGGTGGGTAAATGGAAGCATCGGAAAGATCGTTTCCCGCACCAAAGATTTCAACGGAGATATTTTGGAGGTGAAATTAAACGACGGCGATCTCGTCCAAGTCGAGCCCTTCACGTGGGAGATCTATCAATTTTACGTCAACGATTCCGCCCAGATCGTTCCGGAAGCCGTCGGGTCTTTCCGTCAGTATCCGCTCAAACTCGCATGGGCCGTAACGATCCACAAAAGCCAGGGAAAAACATTTGAAAAGGTCGTGCTCGATATCGACACCGGCACCTTCGCACACGGGCAAACCTACGTCGCGCTCTCAAGATGCACCAGCCTCGAAGGTCTGACACTCGCCAAAAAAATAGAAAAACGCCACATCATCATGGATAGAAGGATAGTAGAATTCATGCGCGGCGGCGGCCTGGATGTAAATCGAAAAACTCGATTGTTCGAAGTATACGACTAAGTGTATCAAGTGTAGGTGTGTGCCGGACGGGAGTTGCTCGTCGCCGGACGGGAGTTGTACTCCCGTCCGAAACGTTTGAAGAGAACACCGAAAATGGTAGATCAAAATATTTCGAACGGAGGCGGTAAAACAGGGTACGCTCTTATAAAAAAACAGCGCCACCCAAGGTAAGCGCTGTTTCATCTATGCCGAAGCGTTTGAGACGATAGCATTCAGTGCTGTAAAGAACTTTTCGGACAATTGTTCTCCGGTGTAACCCCTTTCGGCAAGAACCGCAGCTATTTCTCGATTTGTTGCCAATTGAGAACCATCAAACCGTTCGCGGTCATTTATAAAATGGTTGAACCCGTCCTTATCAAAGGAACAACTCGTTCGGTCGTGTTCTGAGAATAGCTCTTTGGAGAATAAATCGATTCTTCTTAAGGGATTTACCTCAAGAAGTTTTTTGATATCATTGATACCTTCCATAGTTTCTATTTCTTTAAAAAACTTCAATATTCCTTCAGCTCTTGTCTTTGCTTCCTCTTCCTCTTTTCTAAGTTTTTCCAACTCGTCTTCTTGTATTTTTACATACGCGTTTGTTGCTTTTTTCACATCTTCGATCGATATGTTATTCATTTCCATTACCTTCATTGTTTTTAGTGTGCAAAATTACTGATTTTGTTATAACATAAATATATACAAAAAGCAAGATTTTCCGATTTACAAGGTTAGTCCTTGTAAAAAATCACAAGAAAAAAACCCGCGAGCGCGGGCTTTGTACTTATAATCTCAGGGTCCGCCATTCTTTCCAAAGATCTCTGATCCGCAACATCTTTTCTGCCTGTTCTAAAACTTTTTCATGCTCATTATTCTTAAAAGCATTTACAATATCTTCGGCACGGATGCCGCCCGTACTGGCATCGCTGAGATAACGACCAACGATATCACTTCCGGATTTTAGCGCTTCGTGTAAATCAGGGCAATCCGGAAATTCATCAATAACCCTTCTTTGAAAATCAACGGGATATTTTTTATTTGGCATTCTTTACTCCTTCTGTTTTTTGTGATGTGCAAAATTGCTCAGTGCACAATAACATAAATAACAAACAAATGCAAGTTTTTCCGCATTTGTTTGTTATTTTGGCAAAAAATGATATTATAACATCATATATATTCCAAATATCCAATTTCTTATAAAACAAAGTATAAATACTTTTTTGACATTATGCATTTTATTAGAAATTGGAAATTGATAATTGGAAATTTTTTGACCGCGCAGATTCGATAAAAAACGACACGTTTAAATAAAACAATAATCTTTGTAAATAAAAGCAAATACATCATATGCTGGATATAAAATTCATCCGTGAAAATGCGGACCTCATAACCTTGGCGGGGAAGAAAAAACACATCGAATTTGATGTGGCCAAACTGATCGAAACGGATGACAGACGCAAGGTCGCGCTTCAAAATCTTGAAACACTGCGGGCGGACCAGAACGCCATTTCCGACAAGATCCCGAGCGCCACCCCCGAAGAAAGGCCGGTATTGATCGCCGAATCCAAAGCGATGAAAGATGACATGGAGAAGAAAGAAGAAGCCCTTCGCGAAGTCATGAAAGAATGGCAGACCCTCATGCTTGCCGTTCCAAACATTCCCGATATTTCCGTGCCGGAAGGAGATTCCGACGCTGACAACAAAGAAGTATCAACATGGGGAGAAATTCCGAAATTTGATTTCGAACCGAAAAGCCATATCGATTTGATGAGCGCGCTCGACATGGTTGATTTTGAACGCGGATCGAAAGTCGCCGGTTACCGCGGATATTTCTTGAAAAACGATGCGGTAAGATTGGAACTTGCCATTTTCAACTTGGTCGTTGAAATTCTTTCTGCTCGCGGATTCGCACCGATGTTCGTTCCGTCGCACGTAAAAAAAGAAACGATGATGGGAACCGGATATTTGCCGGGCGGAGAAGAGGACACCTATCATACGCAAGACCAAACCTATCTCGCGGGTACCGGAGAGGTTGCGGCGATGGGCTTTTACATGAATGAAGTTTTGCCGGAAGGAAAATTCCCGATAAAGATGCTCGCGTTTTCGCCATGTTTCAGAAGGGAAGCGGGTGCGGCGGGAAAAGACACCAAAGGGCTTATGCGCGTTCACGAATTTATGAAATGGGAGCAGGTCATTCTCTGCGAAGCGAGCCATCAGACCTCCGTGGACTATCATGAGGAGCTCCGTCAAAACGCGGAAGATATTTTGCAGGCGCTCGAGATCCCGTACCACGTGGTCATCAACTGCGGCGGCGATCTTGGACAGGGCCAAGTGAAAAAATACGATATCGAAGCGTGGGTACCATCCGAACAAAAATACCGGGAAACGCATTCCTGTTCATACTTCCACGATTTCCAGACGCGCCGCTTGGGTATTCGCTACAAAGACGAAGCCGGAAAACTCCGCTTTGCCCATTCCCTGAACAATACCGCACTCGCGCTTCCGAGAGCGCTCATTCCGTTCATAGAAAATCATCAGCAGTCCGACGGAAGCATCAAAATTCCAAAGGCGCTCATAAAATGGATGGGAAAGGAGACGATCACGAAAATTGAAAATAGAGAATAGATTTAAGATTACAGAAAACACTCCCGCCGTCTCGTCGCCGGTTCGGGGTTGTACCCCGAACCGAAACGTTTGGAATATATCACTTTTTTCGAACTCATCACAAAATTCATAATGAAGTACAAACGTTCCGGAGCGGGTTACAAACCCGCTCCGGCGACGAGGAACGACGAAGAATCCATTCTCAATTTTCTATTCTCTATTATCTATCAACGCGTCATGCACACAACTCTTCAATCGCCCAAAAAAAAGAGAGCGCAAAAGAAAAGAACCAAATTTGTGGCGGCTGCTGTTTTTGCGGTTGTGGCATGTCTCGCATGGGGTATCGTAAAATTCTTTACCTTCCCGACCTTCCAGATAACCGGCGTTACCGTTCGAGGAGCGAAGATCCTTTCAGAGGAAGATATAAAGAAAAAAGCGGAAAAATATTTGTCAGGAAATTATTATTTGTTTTTTCCGAAAAGGAATGTGCTTTTGTATCCGAAAGCGCAAATGAAAGCGGATCTTTTTGAATCGTTTCCGGCGATGGCCGCGGTGATGATATCCGTGGGCGACTCAAAACGCCTTGCGATCGATCTTAGCGAGCGCGAACCGATCGCTATCTGGTGCGGAGCGAGCAAACCTGACATCACGGCCGTATCGATCCAAAAATGCTACTATGTCGACAAAACAGGATACATTTTTTTTGAATCCCCCCGTTTTTCCGGCGATGCGTATTTTACCCTTTACGGGACCGGATCAAAAAAGGCGGGCGATCCGCTTGGACAATATTTGGTCGCGCCCGAAGTCTTCGTCAAAGTGCTGAAGCTCCAAAAATTCCTTTCCGAAGATCGCATATCTGCCGACAATCTGTATTTCGGATCTGAAGGCTATGCGGAATTTTTCGACCCGAAAGGTTTCGCCATCAAGTGGAATACGGATCAAAACGTCGATGCCATAATATCAAATATGGCGGCGCTTTTCCGCTCACCAAGCTGGAAAGACGGTTCGTTCGTTTCCGGCGATGAAAACCCCGAACCTCTCGAATATCTCGATTTCCGTTTCGGCAATAAATTATTTTACAAACAAAAAGGGCAAGAGCCGGAAACGCCGATGACCCCAACAGAAGAAAGCAGTACTACCACTCCAATTGCGGTACCTCTTGAGTCCATGCCGACCACATAGTAAAGCTTATAGCTTATAGTTTACGCCGTCCGTGTGTCTATAAGCTATAACCTAAAAGCTATAAGCTATCAGCTTGTCGTTTCTTTCCACACCTTTGCTCCGAAAAATCTTTTAGTTGTGTTATAATAACCTCATGAACGTTCCCCGTGCCAAACTGATCTCTTTGCTTGAGCACTATTTATCGTGGCATTACGGTCAAGCGTATAAAGACATTTACGGTGTCTGGACGAATTTTCTTTGGTTTTGTTTCAACTTCTTTTCCATAAGCGAGCTTTTCGGCTCACTACTCAAACCGTGGAGACGAATGGGGGAAGACTATCCGAAAGTTTTTGATTTCAAGATGATCCTCCAGATATTGGTCGTCAATATCCTTATGCGCATCGTCGGGGCGGTGGTGCGTCTTTTGGTTATTACGATAGGGCTGACCTTTGCGTCATTGGTCTTTTTGATCGGTCTCGTTCTCTTGGGTATCTGGACGATCATGCCCATATTCATCGTCGCCCTTATTGTTATCGGCCTTAGCTTGATCATTCATGGATAACACTGAAAAAACGAGCATTGAAAAACTTTCCGTCTACCCGCTCCTCGTTTTGGAGCAGTGGTTTCCTCATGCACTCCGGCACGTTTTTTTCCGACGGCTTATTCTCGGCATGTCGTTCTCGTTTATGCTTTTTGCCGTGCTCTTTTTTGCCAATCTCAACATTCCCGCCGAACAAAATCCATATTCCAAAACATTTCTGTGGTTTCTTTCTCGGATCGAGGGGGTCTTTCTTTTGCTTTTCGCTTTTTGGTCTTGTATTTATTTGCTCGAAAGTTTTTATCGCGCGATATATTTCCATAATCGCGCCTACAAAATAATTAAGAAACAGGGAAGGGTGTTGGGAGCGCCTTATGAAATGTCATCCGAAGTAGCGACGATCTTTTATTACACGGAAAATGGCGACATCATAAAATCATTTTTGAAGTCTTCTCTTGGTTCAGAGATACTCGTGCGGTGCGGCATGATGGAAGAGGAAGTGAATGATTTCCTAGTCAAACGGGAACACATACTTGAGCTTTCAATAGGCGATATGTACGATGCGTCTGTCTTCGATATGGAGGATTTTGCGCTGTTCATTTTTCATAATTATCCCGACTTTTCCGATTTTCTCTTTAAAAAAGGAGTTGGAGAAAAAGATTTCACCGGTGCGGTCAAATGGGCGGTCAAAGTCGACGAAGATAAGCGTTTCAAAGAACGATGGTGGAGCCGCGATCATCTGAAAAAGATCGGGTCGCTCGGAAAGGATTTCACATACGGAGCCACCTTCTCTCTTGATAAATATTCGCATGACATCACTATCGGAGGCGCCGCGCCGTCGGACCGCGAACTTCATTACGATACGGAAGTGAAGCAGGTTGAGAACGCTCTTTCGAAAGTGAAAGAAGCGAATGTTCTTCTCGTCGGCGAAGACGGAACGGGTATCATGGATATCGTGTACGAATTCGCTTACCGCATTGATGCCGGCGATGTTCCCGTGCACCTTCAGAACAAGCGCATTCTTACCGTCGACACCAATCTTATCGTCGCTTCCGCCAAAGAAAAGGGTATTCTCGAGGAGCGTTTGATCCGTCTTTTGAATGAAGCGGCGAGAGCGGGAAATATCATACTGGTGTTCGATCATTTCACTTCTTTTGTCACGGGAGCAAGGACGCTCGGCACGGATGTGATCGACATCATGAATCCGTATCTTTCTTCCCCCCAGATCCATATCATAGCTCTCGCCCCGACCGAAGAATATCACCGGCTTTTGGCTCCGAACGGCGAGGTTACCACTCGATTTGAGATCGTCTCGGTCAAACAGCCCGAAGGCGGGCGGATCGTCGGTCTCCTTGAGGAAGGAGCTCTCGCTCTTGAACGAAGATACGGCGTATTCTTCACGTATGGAGCAGTTATAGAAGTATTGAAAAGCGCCGAAAATTATATCACCGAAGGCGTCATGCCAAACAAGGCCACGGATCTTTTGATGGAGGTCGCGCCGTACATGGTGCAAAAACAAAAGGCGCTCATAGAGAAAAAAGATGTGCTCGAATTTGTACGCATCAAGACGAACATTCCGGTCGGCGAGATCAGCACGGAAGAAAAATCAAAATTGGGAAATCTCGAAGAAGAACTTCATAAGCGCATTGTCGGACAGAACGATGCGGTCAAAGCGATCTCCGATGCCGTGCGGCGTTCCCGCGCGGGAGTGCGCGATCCGAAAAAACCGATCGGCTCATTCCTCTTTTTAGGGCCGACCGGAGTAGGAAAAACAGAAACGGCGAAAGCGCTTGCCGCCGTCTATTTCGACAGCGAAGACAGAATGGCGCGTCTTGATATGTCAGAATACTCGAGCGAAGACGCGGTCGGCCGTCTGATCGGTTCTTTCGAGCTCGGCAAACCGGGAACGCTTTCCATGCTCGTCAAAAATTTCCCTTACGGAGTACTCCTGCTTGATGAGTTTGAAAAAACGAGCAAAGATGTCCAAAATCTCTTTTTGTCGATCCTCGACGAAGGATATTTCTCCGATATGGGCGGACATCAGATCAACGTAAAAAATATCATTTTTATCGCCACATCAAATGCGGGAAGCGCGATGATGTATGATTCCATTCAGCATGGTGAAAGTCTCCAATCGGTCAAGCAGCTCATTCTCGACGATGTCATTAAAAAAGGTATTCTCAAGCCGGAGCTCCTCAATCGTTTCGACGGAGTCATTCTCTTCAACCCTCTGGAAAAGAAAGATATTATTCAGGTCGCAAAGATCATGTGTGAAAATTTGCGCAAACGGCTGAGAGACGAACATTCGATCAATCTTACCGTCAATCAGGTGCTTATTGATGAGCTCGTTAAAGAAGGGCTTGATCCTCTTTTCGGCGGACGTCCAATGGCCCGCGCCGTGAAAGATAAAATTGAAAAAGTCATCGCTGAAAAATTGATAAGCGGCGAGATCCAAACCGGAATGACGGTGGAGCTCGAAGCGAACGATTTTGTAAAGAAATAAAAATTAGAGAATAGATAATAGAAAATTGAAAGTAGAAAACGCCTACGCCGTAATTATCTATTTTTTCTTTCGATTTATCTATTTTCTATTATCGATTCTCTATTTTCTAATATATTTCGGACTTTTATCGCCGGACGGGGTTTATAACCCCGTCCGAAACGTTTGAATATCTCACAAAGGTTTATGTTTCATTATCTTGAACAAACGAAGATGTCATAATTTTCTATTTTCTATTTTCGATTATCCTTTTTACTTCCTTCGCACCGTTCGTCTCCATCAGTTTAACCCGCAATTCTTTTGCGCCGTCAAAACCCGTGACATACGCTTTGAAATGCTTTTTCATTATCGAGAAGTTTTTTGTCGCACCGAAAATTTCTTCAAAGAGAAACGCGTGTTCCAAAAGCACGGCGCATTTTTCTTGAAATGATGCTTCTTCGGTTCGTTCGGAAAAAAGCCAGGGGTTGCCGAAAATTCCGCGTCCGATCATAATTCCATCCGCACCGGTTTGTTGCGCCTTCACTTTTCCATCCGCAACATTTTTCACGTCGCCGTTTCCGATGATCAGTGTTTTGCTTCTCATCTCATCGCGAATTTGTACAGCCCGTTCAATATGTTCCCACCGCGCGGGGACATCCGACATTTCTTTTCTGGTCCGAGCGTGGATCGTCAAAGCGTCGATACCTGTTTCAAGAAGGAACGGGACCCATGTTTCAAGTTCATTCTTATTGTATCCGATACGCGTTTTTACGGAAACGGGAATTTCTTTCGCGCCCTCTTTTGTCGCGATGATTATTTCCTTTGCCAGAGAGGGATCCTTTATGAGCGAAGCGCCCGCGCCCTGTTTTTCAATATTTTTTTCAGGACAGCCCATGTTGATGTCGATGCCGTCAAAACCAAGTTCGCGCACCAGCTCCGCGGTTTTTCTGAAATTTTCCGGATTTGCACCGAACACCTGCGCCACGATCGGGCGTTCTTCATCCGTATAAGAGAGATCGCGCATCAAGTGTTCGCGCCCGGCGCTTTGCAGTCCGTCGCACGCAACGAATTCCGTCCACATAACGTCCGGCTTTCCGTATTTCGCAATGATACGACGAAAAGCCGCATCGGTAACGTCCGCCATCGGCGCAAGAGCAAAAAACGGTTTCGGCAATTTGTTCCAAAAGTTCTTCATAATAATACAGATACCAATATACGAATTTTTACGAATGATACGAATGGCAACGAATACGCCGTTTCCGGATTCGTATTCATTTGTATATTCGTAAAAATTCGTATATTGGTATCTTTATTGTTTAAAGACCCAGCTTTTCTTTCAGTTCCTCCGATGGTTCCCATGGCGGATCAAACGTTATTTCCACCCGCACCAAACCCGCGCCGTCGATCTTTCCGACCTCTTTTTCCACATCACCGATAAGCGAGTCCGCGAACGGACAGAATGGGGAAGTGAGCGTCATCAAAATCTCAACGCCTTCTTGATCTATCTTGACCGAGCGTATGAGATTAAGTTCGACGATATCAAGTCCCAGTTCCGGATCTTTTACTTTTCGAAGCGCTTCGTAAATATCTTTTTCGGTGATCATATTTTTGTTTTAATCGGTTTTTTAACTGTCGGCACGTTAATCTTCTTTGAACCCTTTTTTTGCGATCTCTTCCGCGAGTTCCGGACCGCCGCTTCGCACGATCTTTCCGTCCTTCATAATATGCACGAAATCGGGCGTGATCTTTTCAAGAATTTTTCCGTAGTGAGTGATGAGCAGAAAGCCCGTCCCCTTTTTGCGAAGTGCGTTGATAACCTGAAAAATTTTCTCCACAGCATCGATATCCACGCCGGAATCTATTTCATCGAGAAATGCGAATTTAGGCTCGAAAAACGCGAGCTGAAACGCCTCGCTCTGTTTCTTTTCTCCTCCTGAAAGCCCTGCATTCACGCTTCGTTTGAGGAAGCTCGGAGATAATCCGTATTTTTTCGCCTCCGCTTTTACATGCGTATTGAATTCCAAAAGGGTGATGTCTTTTCCGGAAAGTTCTTTGTATGAGCGGTAGAGAAAATTGGTAAACGAAACGCCATCGATCTCCGGCAGATGCTGGAGAGAAAGAAACAAACCTTTCTTCGCCTTTTTGTCGGTGGAAAGGGAAGTGATATCTTCGTCGTCGAGGACAATGGAACCTTCTGTGATCGAATATTTCGGATGTCCCATTATCGCGTTGACGAGTGAAGATTTCCCCGACCCGTTCGACCCCATAACAATATGGACCTCGCCCGACCCGATCGACAAAGAAACATCTTGAACGACTTTTTTTTCTTCAGCTTGAACGGTAAGATTATTTATTTTTAGTTGCATTTTTATATATTGTTATGTGTTTTTGTCGCCCCTGATACTGATACTTTTTCCTGATACTTCGTTACACCGGTCCAAACCCCGGCTCCCCAAGCCATCTTCTCAAAGTATTTATTGGCAGATACGCGCACTTTTCTCTCGAAGGTCCGATCGTGATCCCGAGCATCTCTTTTATTTCTTCTTCGCTGATCTCCCCGATGCTTTGCATGCTTTTGCCGATAATTTTATCCATGAGCATATCGGCCGAGGCCTGGCTTATCGCGCAGCCTTCGCCGTCCCAATGTGCGGCCGAAACGTCTCCATTTTCATCAAACGAAAGAAACACAATGAGGTTATCCCCGCAGGTCGCGTTGACTCCGCCTTCATGAATATCATGCTTTTCCGGCACGCTTTTTCTTCGCGGATGTTTATATCGATCAAGAATATTTTCTTTATATATTTCCTCATCCATTGCCTATAACTATATCATAAAATTCAGAAAAAGCAAAGAAATCCCCGCCGTAAATTTACGCATATGCGTAATAGCCGGATTAATTTGGTTGATAACACCGTCGTTTTAGTTCGGTAGCGCAAGCCTTTTTTTACGTTTTTTGGCACAATTCGCATGTATGAAAAAAATACATGCGAAATCACCATGTTGCGGAGCTAAAATCAACAATTTTGATCTCAAAAATAGCGTACGAATTTTGTATACGAATGAGAATATAATCCGATCACAATCCCGTCGCCGGACTGGGGTTTGTAACCCCGTCCGAAACATTTGGAGGCTTCGTTTATGGTTAATTTGAAGCACAACTCGATCAAGGTCGCCAAACGTTTCGGACGGGGTTACAAACCCCGTCCGGCGATACTCGTTTTTGTTTTGGATAAAACTGGATGAAAAATGGTCTATGGTCCGAGCTGATTATCAACCAAATTAATCCGGCTAAGTGGCATATGCTAGAATTTA
>Ga0172379_10002473_pt1 | contig 32497 bp, 26 predicted proteins | sample GrowelOW334metaG_FD_119756 | JGI IMG/M metagenome (GOLD analysis project Ga0172379, IMG submission 119756) | Groundwater microbial communities from an aquifer near a municipal landfill in Southern Ontario, Canada - Groundwater well OW334 metaG | ecosystem: Environmental > Aquatic > Deep...
AGGAGCATCGCTGAGAAAAAAATACATCAATAAATAATCTATATTTGAACAACAAATCCACCATTTAACATTTGGTCCAATTTGTGCCGGAATGGTGGTTCAGTTTGCAGCGGAATAATCAGGTATACTTTATAGTTTCAATCCTTGTTTTACTGGAAGGTGAATAGGAAGCCATTTAAAACAGCTAATTGTTTTGCTTGAACAGCGTTTCAATCCTTGTTTTACTGGAAGGTGAATAGGAAGCAAAATACTTTTGAGGGTGCGAAGGTTTTTAACTTGAGTTTCAATCCTTGTTTTACTGGAAGGTGAATAGGAAGTTTTTGATAATTATCTTTGGTGATTAACTCCCTAGGTTTCAATCCTTGTTTTACTGGAAGGTGAATAGGAAGATGTCTCCGGGATATCTCATCAACACCAGATTGCAGTTTCAATCCTTGTTTTACTGGAAGGTGAATAGGAAGAGAAAGTTCAATATCATTCCATTGATCATCTCCACAAGTTTCAATCCTTGTTTTACTGGAAGGTGAATAGGAAGAATCTCATCCTTGTTTGATAACTCAGATGATTGATTGTTTCAATCCTTGTTTTACTGGAAGGTGAATAGGAAGGTCTTGCTGTTTCATTTGTATTTACATCTTCAATTTGTTTCAATCCTTGTTTTACTGGAAGGTGAATAGGAAGTATGTGCAGATTTGAGTTAGGTTTTCAGCCATTTAAGTTTCAATCCTTGTTTTACTGGAAGGTGAATAGGAAGTTTTTGATAATTATCTTTGGTGATTAACTCCCTAGGTTTCAATCCTTGTTTTACTGGAAGGTGAATAGGAAGCAATCTCATCCTTGTTTGATAACTCAGATGATTGATTGTTTCAATCCTTGTTTTACTGGAAGGTGAATAGGAAGAAACATATCCATATGGTAACATAATATCATTATTTTTGTTTCAATCCTTGTTTTACTGGAAGGTGAATAGGAAGAATGTATCACCAACCGAAACATTTCCATTTTTGTGGTTTCAATCCTTGTTTTACTGGAAGGTGAATAGGAAGAGCATCCACTATTTCAATGTTTTTGCGCGTACCTGCGTTTCAATCCTTGTTTTACTGGAAGGTGAATAGGAAGAGGTTTACCAAAAGTTTGATGAATTGCCGTTTAGAGAGTTTCAATCCTTGTTTTACTGGAAGGTGAATAGGAAGACATAGACTGAGCGGTTGCCGGTGCCAGCCAAAGTTCGTTTCAATCCTTGTTTTACTGGAAGGTGAATAGGAAGAGTTTGTGGAGCTGAGGGGAGATTGCGAGGCCTTAGTTTCAATCCTTGTTTTACTGGAAGGTGAATAGGAAGGAATGTGTTTTCAACCAGGCCGGTCATGTAACTGGGTTTCAATCCTTGTTTTACTGGAAGGTGAATAGGAAGACTATTTCAAATTGCATTAATACTTTATCGCTTGTAAGTTTCAATCCTTGTTTTACTGGAAGGTGAATAGGAAGACGATCAAATCTTTCCAAGAATTTACTGGTAATAAGTTTCAATCCTTGTTTTACTGGAAGGTGAATAGGAAGCAACGGTGGCAGAAGCATAAACCATTGATGTAGTGTTTCAATCCTTGTTTTACTGGAAGGTGAATAGGAAGACCCTGCGAGGAATGTTAACGGGGAATGGACGTTGTTTCAATCCTTGTTTTACTGGAAGGTGAATAGGAAGTTACTCGGCTTCTTCGTTAAATAATTCAATATCAGAGTTTCAATCCTTGTTTTACTGGAAGGTGAATAGGAAGTCCTGTTTTCTTCGACGTTGCTACAAGTGTACCGGCGTTTCAATCCTTGTTTTACTGGAAGGTGAATAGGAAGCGTGGGGTGTTCGGCTATTCCCCTTTTGTAATATGGTTTCAATCCTTGTTTTACTGGAAGGTGAATAGGAAGAAAATCCCAAAAGTATCATTTGCTTTTATCATGATTGTTTCAATCCTTGTTTTACTGGAAGGTGAATAGGAAGCGAACAAGAATCCGAAAACAACAAGAGCAATCTGAGTTTCAATCCTTGTTTTACTGGAAGGTGAATAGGAAGCTTATTCGGCTGGCTGATTTTGTTCGATCGTTTCTTGTTTCAATCCTTGTTTTACTGGAAGGTGAATAGGAAGAAAAGGTCAACGGTTTTTTGTTGCAGCCAGCGGGTGTTTCAATCCTTGTTTTACTGGAAGGTGAATAGGAAGTGAAATAGGACCCGGCTGGTAATTTGGATATCTCAGTTTCAATCCTTGTTTTACTGGAAGGTGAATAGGAAGATCGAAAGACTATGAGAAAGTTAATAGAGGATACATGTTTCAATCCTTGTTTTACTGGAAGGTGAATAGGAAGTCGGCTGTTGTCGGCTTTTTCATCGGGTTACTCGTAGTTTCAATCCTTGTTTTACTGGAAGGTGAATAGGAAGTAAAAGATGGAACCAGAACAGATTGCGGGTGTGTTCAGTTTCAATCCTTGTTTTACTGGAAGGTGAATAGGAAGAATAAGTAGCATTGTCGGAATATTTGATCCAGCTCAGGTTTCAATCCTTGTTTTACTGGAAGGTGAATAGGAAGTTAATCGACGTTATGACAGTACTATATCAACCCGTGGTTTCAATCCTTGTTTTACTGGAAGGTGAATAGGAAGCTCAAAGGCTGCAACAACCGGAATACTGACAGGATGTTTCAATCCTTGTTTTACTGGAAGGTGAATAGGAAGAATTTTGCCCAATATGTGGCAAAAAAATGGGTTCAGGTTTCAATCCTTGTTTTACTGGAAGGTGAATAGGAAGAATCATTTCAGTTGTTTCAAAAGCATTACCACACTGTTTCAATCCTTGTTTTACTGGAAGGTGAATAGGAAGCAACGGTGGCAGAAGCATAAACCATTGATGTAGTGTTTCAATCCTTGTTTTACTGGAAGGTGAATAGGAAGTGAACCCCCTACTGTAATATCGCCTTTATCTTCATTGTTTCAATCCTTGTTTTACTGGAAGGTGAATAGGAAGACCTCCTTGTTTTCCGTTGTTTATACGGCTTTCAAGTTTCAATCCTTGTTTTACTGGAAGGTGAATAGGAAGTTATCTTGTTGCAGCGGATATTACTGGAAAAGTTGAGTTTCAATCCTTGTTTTACTGGAAGGTGAATAGGAAGACAGCAGAATTAGAAATTCCACTTAAATTATCTCTGTTTCAATCCTTGTTTTACTGGAAGGTGAATAGGAAGATGCGAATTAAAACGGTGCAAGATTTTGAAAAAGAGTTTCAATCCTTGTTTTACTGGAAGGTGAATAGGAAGGCGACCCGGTGAGGGTTGCAATCCATGTACTAAACGAAGTTTCAATCCTTGTTTTACTGGAAGGTGAATAGGAAGCCTAGGGTTATAAATATTCTTAATCCTTATTTCCTGTTTCAATCCTTGTTTTACTGGAAGGTGAATAGGAAGTTTCGGGAGTTAAATATTCAGAAATACCACGAATAAGTTTCAATCCTTGTTTTACTGGAAGGTGAATAGGAAGAAAAATAAAAAAATTGGTTATTACGTGCCTGGTGGGTTTCAATCCTTGTTTTACTGGAAGGTGAATAGGAAGACCAAATGCAGAATTACCATTTGCGTTATTTTTTCTGTTTCAATCCTTGTTTTACTGGAAGGTGAATAGGAAGTCACACCACTTATAACAACAGTTTCGTTCATTAGTGTTTCAATCCTTGTTTTACTGGAAGGTGAATAGGAAGCAATTATTCAAAAAAAGAACTTTCAAAACTCAGTAGGTTTCAATCCTTGTTTTACTGGAAGGTGAATAGGAAGTCTGGATAAGCAAATTATCGGTACCTATTGCATTAGTTTCAATCCTTGTTTTACTGGAAGGTGAATAGGAAGTTCCCCACAACAAAAGCCCCAGTGTTGTCTAGGGTGTTTCAATCCTTGTTTTACTGGAAGGTGAATAGGAAGTTCAAATAATATTCGTTCAATGGCCTTTGTGTTGCCAGTTTCAATCCTTGTTTTACTGGAAGGTGAATAGGAAGTATTGATTTTCGGGTTTGTAAAAATCTTCATCTGAAGTTTCAATCCTTGTTTTACTGGAAGGTGAATAGGAAGTTATACATCAACGGAGAGTTATTGGACCTAGATCGCAGTTTCAATCCTTGTTTTACTGGAAGGTGAATAGGAAGAGCACTAAGGCAATTAACAGGTGGGCAAGTCGGACACAGTTTCAATCCTTGTTTTACTGGAAGGTGAATAGGAAGAGTCGTGAACGGAACTTTTTTAGCATTTGGGTCATGTTTCAATCCTTGTTTTACTGGAAGGTGAATAGGAAGATTTAACGAACCTGACAAATGAAAGATTCTGACTATTGTTTCAATCCTTGTTTTACTGGAAGGTGAATAGGAAGAGCCACCGTTCCACTTGATGAGGCTGAATTATTAAGAGTTTCAATCCTTGTTTTACTGGAAGGTGAATAGGAAGTCGTACTGATATTTATCAGTCTGTTTTCCTGAAAGATACAAGTATTCTTGAATGATACAGTATTCAATTTTCAACATGTCAAAGAACTTAAATATTTGATTTTTATTGGTCATTTCCGAAAGTTTATATTACTGTATTACTGATCCTTATATATTGTTTTTTGTTCTTTAAAAATAAATTACCACCCGTAAACGACTACTTAACACAAACATTTCGATAAGTGCATTCCACGCACCGCTGTTTGTATTTGGTTGCTTTTGGATAATAGTTTTGAATGATTACCTCGTTAACTTCCATACAAATACATCGAATATCCTTTTTTGCACTTTCACTAATTTCCACTTCGACAAGCTTATTTGAAGAGCGCGTGTAAACAAGAAAACCTTTGTTGACCACTTTATGAAAATTCTCTTCAATTAAAACGGCATAACACTCAAGCTGAGTCCGATACGTTTCGTAAATCCGATCCTCAAATATAGCAAATTTATAGTCAAGCGGTGCCATCGAACCATCATTTAACAGTAAAACTTCATCAACGGATCCGCGCAACAGCTCATTGGTCAAATATTGGTCAGCGTATTTTTTAACCACTCCAATTTTTTTCCTCAGGTAGTCCTTATTACGTTCCAATTTCTCGTCGTGTACCTGCCTCCCCCTTTCGACTTTGTAGTGCCGTTCTTCATATTGAGGAATACATAAAACGTATTCGTAGTAGGTAAACCGCGGACAATAGAGGTATTCAATAATATGTGACGGAGTGACTGACATCAGAAAAACAGGGCTTTTACTTCATCGGTGACCAATTTTTTATCAAAGGCTTGTCCTAAAAGAACAGTTTGCCTGAGCTCATTTTTACTCATCGGGAAAATATATACCGAGTCGGTCTCTTCATCAATCAGTTCATTTACCTGAAGATGGAGCGTATCCCGCTCATTTTCCTCCAGACTTCCCAGAAAGACGGATTTCTGAACCCTGTACAATCCCGATAGCTTGCAGATTTTAGCCACTTTGGTTCGTGGCTTATTTTTTTTAATGTCATATAGCAACCAACAAATCATGGCTTATGAATTAACTTGTTTGCAAACTGATGCGCATCCATTTGCATGGCATTCATCCGGGTTTGATTACGTCCGTTATACCGGATTTTATCTTCATCAATAAATTGCATCAGTGACTGTATTAACAGATTTTTTCCCTCTGCATTAAGGCTCATCCCGTTTGTAATCTTATCTGTATGGCCATCATTTACTTTTTTTGCCGAAAATAATTTGAATACTACTTCATCGGCATAGGTGCGATAAGGTTCAATAAAATCGAACACCATGCTTTTCATATTGTAATCATCGCGGTGCATAAATCCAACATAAGGATCAAGTCCTGCAATTACCAGTACTTTTTCTACCCGGCTGTATAATACACCGTAAGCATAATTCAGGAACGCATTAAATGGATCGATGGCGGGTCGAAAGCTGCGGCCCGAAAACTGATATCGCTCAGACAACAAAGAACTTAATATCTGAAAATAGATGCGACCGGCGGTGCCTTCCAAGCCTCTCAGCGTATCGTCAACTAAATCAATTTTATCACCTTTCAGTTCTTTCATCTTTGATTTCATTGCAATAATCCCATCTATTTTCTCCTGAATAACATCAGCAGTCGCTGGACGATGGTTTTTAAGGCGTTTCAGCAATTCTACCTGGTTATCCAACTTCCCGGTAAGCCAGTTTTTTATCCAGTAAACACCGGTTTCGTTCAGGCTGGCTTCGAGTTGTTGCTTACGTATCCTTGAAGTACTTCCGGGTTTGCTGTGCCAGAACCGGCCAACCGGCATCCCATCGCGTTCGAAGACAATAATATCAATGTTATTCTTCATGGCCAATATCACTGCATCTGTACTTAATGCAGAACCTTTACTCATCAGGATTGAAGTTACTTTCTGACTTGCGAAATGGCTTTTTTGTTTTTCCCCATCTTTGGTCAGTGTTACTTCGAAAAGTTCATCTTTTACGTGTACATAGGCACCATAAGAATTGATTATCAGTTGCATTCTTCAATCTTTATTTTGTTAGACTTACAGTTCCAAAACCGCGGCTTACGGCTTTGCCAATTCCCGTCCATTCGGGAAGGTATGCATTACTGGTAAACTGACCCGAGAAGGCGAGCATCGACTGGTTTTTAAACAGCGTTTGCTTTTCTTCCAGCCGTGTTATTACCATGATTCGTTCGTCGGTGCGAAACGACAGACCTTTGTAGAAACTTAAAATATTGTTCTGAAGCTGACGGTTTAAAAAGTCTGCCCGGTTTGTTTCATCCAATTCCTCGTATTTCTTAAAATTTTCCTGATTGAGCGCCATCCACAAGGTTTTAAACGAATAGTTGTATAATTGCTTGTTCACCGTCAGCTCACATTGTTTCTGCAGAATGTTTTTAGCCAACACCGGATAACGTTGTCCCTCAATATCTATCTCACGTATCTGCAGAAATAACGAAATGAGCAGGTCTGCACCCTCCTGAAAACCAAGCAATACAGGTATCTTCTCAATTACCTTATATTGAACCAGCGGATAGGCATAGCGCGACGATCCGTCCTCGTAATGGTTATGTAACAAAGGCGAATGCTCTTTAAACAAGCTGCCAAAATAACCGCGCAGTTTATGGGCATCGCGGGTTTGCAACTCGATGTCGGGAAATTGGATGATTGTTTGTGTTATTTGCATCGTATTTAGTTATATCCGATTGATGATCATATCTTGTGACAGGCGATTTGCCTGGAGTAGTCGGGGACGATGCCCCCGCATAGCTGGGGATGATGGCTCGTAGAGGGGAGATGGCTCTTATCTGGGGACGATGTCCCCAGTTGTGATCTGTCAGGCCTTCAGCCTGATGGTGGTTAATCCCAGAAATACTTTGGATCGTATTCAATAATGTCATACTCTTTTATATGTTGTTCCAATTCTTCTTGAAAGGTCTGGTAGCCATGATGTTCTTTTTGGTTTTCGATGTAGCGTTTCACTACTTCAACTTTTGAGCTGCTAACAGAGAAGGCTCCATATCCGATTTGCCACTTGAACTGTTTTGTCCCACCTTCAATGGTCTTTATCCATTTTGAAGATTCTTTTTTCACCTCTTCAACAACTTTGGCCAGGGCATAATTCTTCGATAACCTTAACAAGATGTGTACATGGTCGGGTACCGAGTTGATGATGAGCGCCGGGCTTTCGTATTGTTGCAGAGTGCCGGCCATATAGGCATGCACCCTTTTCTCAATGGTGGGAGTGAGATAGGACATCCGGCCTTTGGTGCCGAATACGAGGTGGATGTACATTTGCGATAGTGATTGACCCATAGTATAACTTTATTTGTTCATATTCATAGATTGGGACGATATCCGTAGCAGGTGAAACACCTCAGAACCCCAGCCCCACTCCTCAGGCTGAAAGTCTGAGACATTCTAACTGGGGGCACCGTCCCCAGAGACAGGGCCATCATCCCCTAACATGGGCAGCGGCCCCGGACATGTGCGCATCCGTAGCAGGAGCAGCGCACCAGAACACCGGCCTGAAGGGATATAAGAATATCAATCTTAATCAATTAAATGATTGCGTAAGATTTTAATTCCTTCCATTGCAAACCTACCTCATAATCGTAATCAGCATCGATATATTTGAAACCCTTCTCGTCACTTTCAATCCAATATTTAAATTTCTTCGACTTTCTTACCGACAATTCATGCTTCGCCTTCTCAAATGCTTCCTTCTTTTTAAAATCAGAAGACCAATAAATCTCTTTTTCGCCTTCTTTATTTGCAAGATTCACCATTGGAATTACAGAGATTGTATCCAATCCTTCCCTTGTATAAACGTCATCTTTATTGATGTTATCTTTTATGTAATGAAGGTTTCTCTGAATCTCGTTGTACTTCGTTTTGCCGTCAATAAAATGTTCATTGGTTTCAATATCAATGTCTTTATAGACTTCATTGACCATTTCGAGCAATTGTATTTCAGTTAGTGAATCTCCATCATGATTCTGTAAGGAAGAAAAAGTATTATCCAGAATATTTGGGACGTCATAAACCCATTTTCGCGTAATTTCGGATTCACGAAATACAATAACTTTTGAATTCTCTTTAATTCTCTTTCTATTCACACGTCCTGCTCGCTGAACGATTGCATCGATAGGTGCGTTCTCAGAGAAGAGGATATCGAAGTCAATATCAAGACTTACCTCAATAACTTGCGTTGCAACCAATAGTAAAGACGATTTTGAGTTTTCAGCATTCAATATTTCAGCCTCTTTATCCAATCGGTCTTTTTGCATAAACCGGGAATGATAGCAAATTGCTTTGGTTGCTGATTCCTTCAATGCATTGTAAATCCGAATTGCTTCATTAACAGTATTAACGACAACAAGCACCTTCTTACCGGATTTAATTTTGGTTTTAATTTCATCCAAGAGTTCATCAATTAGACAATCCCGAGTCTCGAAGATATTTCTCGACTTGTCTAATAATTCTTTGTCCTGTATAAGTTGATAATCTCCTTCACCCAATGTCTTTTTCAATAGTTGCTGGAGCTTTAGTGGCATGGTGGCACTCATGATAAAGAATCGCGCACCAAATTCGCTTTTCAGATAAGAGATTGTTGAAATGATTAGTGCAAGAGTATAAGGTGTGTAAAGATGGATTTCATCAATCACCACCCATGCATTCATCATATGAAAGGTTTTTAATTCCCAGTAACCCAAATTGAACCCTTGAGTTAGAACCTGATCAATGGTACAGACATTTACATTTTGAAAGAAGGTTCTGTCTTTCAAATATTCCTTTTGATCGTAATTCTCGTTTGTCTCTTTGCGATAAAATAACGCGGAGGAATGTACAATAGCAACTTCTGTATCAAAATAAGATTGCAACCGCTTATGAATGGCATTGGATGTTACTCGCGTAGGAAGCAAATAGATAATTCGCTCAAGTGCATTCTTCTGCGATGCCCACAATAAAGCCGCTTCTGTTTTTCCGCTGCCAGTTGGTGCAATTGCAATTACATTTTGTGGAACAATACCCTTCAATTGAAATTCACGAAACTGAAAGCCATCTGCAATATTCGTTTTACCGTCATCACGTAGTTTGGAAACAATTCTACCTTTTAGAATATCGATAGAAAAAGTCATTCCTTTGTCAGGCTCTTTGTGTGCTGAACCCAACCAATCGCAAATGTTCAGAATGGCTTTATGATAGATGTATTCTTTTCGAGTGTCTACATCAAAGTTGACAGAGGTATTTAAGAGATAATCTTTAAATGTCCTGATATATCTATGCAAAGGTATTTTGGCTGAAAGTTGTGAAATAAGTCTCTGATCAAATTCAAACTTAATTCCTCTTTCTACGAGCTTTTGCTGATAATAACTGACGATAAAATCAAACGATTCTTTATGGAATAACACATCAACATAGTCATTTTCTTTATCAAAAACATCTTCAATCAGTGATTTGTGATGGCTAAAAACACTCAAAACCGGTAATGGATTTGAAGAAAATCTTTTCTTGTCGTTCAGCAAGATGAATGAACCGGAATAAAGTTCATGACGAATGTAGTTCTCAAAGGTATTGATCCGTCCATGCATCATATCCTGAAAATTCAAAGAAACCTTTCCGATATCGTGTAGAAGAGCAGCAATAAATGACAGTTCCCAAAACTCTGGATTTGGTATAGTTTCCTTTAAATGTGTGGAAATAATATCCCATACCGCTAAAACACTTTCGGTGTGAAATATTAAAGATTCTTTTGGATTCTTTTTGGCAAGGATTTCTTCCATTGAAACTAATAGTTGAACAGAGGAATAAAACAGCCTTTGTAGGAGACACCCGTCTTTTTTACATTGAGTTTCATTTCAGTTGTGATCAATGAAAACTGTTTCCGTTGGCTCACGCTTCGCATTCCATATTCATCAGAATACGAAAACCGGGTAGGTAAATCCATTGCAATTGGATCAGATGTGGAATAGATTGAGAAATCTAATCCATTTGAGGCATTGGATAATACCTCTTCAATAACATCTCCCTCTACCAAACAATTGGCCACCGACTCACTATTAATAGTAGAGTTCTCTTCTTTAACTGCTACAACTTTAGCCAAAGAATCACTATTGCCCAAAGTCAGGCTATATACAGGATTTCTGAATGATTTCATCAACATATCCATCTTTGAATGATCTTCAGAGCCATATACTAGTAAAATATAGTTCTGAAATAGAATTTCCTTTAAAATGATACTGCGTTCGCTGAAATCATTGTACTTCCATAAATCAGTCGAAGTTCCTTCGTTTTTGCAATACGAACCCATTACAAAACCAGACTCTTCAAAGAACATTTGCGATGCACCAGGGCTAAGCCCCATTGCTGCGCCTGCAACCCCGACCATTGTTGTGGGCGGAGGCAGTGGCAAGGTTTTATGGAAATTCTGAAATTCAGGATTCCGGAAGGTTGCTGTTTGAGTTCTTATTTCAACAATACAGTATTTCATATTAAGCTTTGAAATAATCTTTCACCCAACTTTCAATTTTACTGAATCCTTCTTCCAGCGAAAGAACAGATTCATCTAAATTCAGAGTTGCTTTTTGACCTGCAAGAACATGATCGGAAATAAACTTTTGATAATCGGAAACTACCGATGCCAATGCTTCTGTATTTACTTTTCCGCTCTTGTCTATTGCAACCGATTCAAGGAAAATCGGATTCTTAACGCCCATGTAAGCAGCAGCAATAAACTTGGGTGAAATATCGGCAAGGAAACGAGATTGACGTCCTGTACTCCAAAGGGTTCTGAAAGCATCAATAAAAGCAAGAACCCGGTGTTGTTTCACTTCATTTGAGGTAAAGTCAGAATCATCAAACTTGGTTTTTTTGTTTTCATTTACAATACGGCCTTTCCCAACCCTATCAAGCTCAATGAGTATTGTTCCTCGGTAAATACCTGAATGAACTTCGGTTTCATAAATATTTGGCTCACCTCCTTTATCAACTCCCATAAAGTTGGTACCATAATCCAAGTCTCCTTTGTAGGTATTGATTGCTACGAGTGACTCAACCCTAACGGGTGAAGTCCGTTGGCTACGGGCACTTGCATTCATGTAGCCAAACAAATCATCATCAATACAATTAGCTGGATCGCCATCGGTACTTGCTGGATTTTTACCTTCACCGGGAGTCACCATCGAAATGGATTCACCCATCTCTTCCAACCTGTCTCGCAGAGCTCTCCGGAGTGCTTGCGAAGACACATAAGGCAATTCAGTTCCGTTTTCGAGCGTGATTTTCTTTATCGGATTAATGTTATCGACATCTTTATCGGCTCCGTTCAGACTGGCAAAAGATACTTTCGACAGATAGGTAATTGTAATGCTATTGTTTTTCATTTGTAGTTGAATTATAAGGTTTTATTGCTTCGTTTATTTTATTTAATGCACCAATGATTGCAAACTGCTTAACCGATTCGAAATTCTCTTCATTCAAATTTTCCCTGAATAGTTCTCCGCTTACTATGATCTGGTATTTGTTTTGAATCCGGATGATGGCATCATTAAAGTGTGTCAAAGTCCTCGACTTGTTCAAATCGATAATGTACTTGCGCCCATTCTTCGCATTGGTCTTTTTGTCATTTTCGTTTTTCGGATTATCAAAATTGACGATTGCCATGCCTATGGACGTGCCCAACTTAAAGGCTTTTTCCTGCATTTCCTGTGTCATTTTTTTATTGATTTTTAGTTCATATTTGCTTGTGAAAAGATACAATTGCTCGTAGTTCTTAAAGCCTACAGGATCACCTTTTAAAAGATAAGTGAAACATTGGTAATATAATTGAGACACCTCTTTTACAACTGATTTCCCATTAAGAACTTGGGTTAGAACTTTTTCTCTGACCTTTCTCTCCAATTGATATTTGTTACCTGAATTTCGTTCAGAGTTCTTCTGAAATTTGAGACTGGATAAAAGCTGTGAAAACTTAACCCCTTCTTTTTCCAGATAAATGATCAATCTAATGGCATACTTGAAATTATTGAAATATTCAAATGCATTGGGCCGAAGGGTTGAAGAAAAAGAATCGGCTTTAAATGAAATAAGCGAGATCGGTATTTTGTCAAATCCAAGATCGAAAAGATCAGCTATTTCAGTAATTTCCTCATAGCCTTTTTCATGAAGAAATTGTTTGTAGACTGTATAGATCAGGGCGAACAGTGTTTCATTCTTACCTGTAAAATCTCGGGGCTCAGTTAGCTTTTCTTCTTTATTGAAAAATGAATGAATTTTAAAATTCGACATGTAATTTGACTCAATCATTTGAATTGAATCCTTAAACATGCTCCTATTTTGTTGATATAAAGTATTTAAATTCTCTAAATTATTGGAATCAAAAAAATAGCAAACAATAGTGTCTAATCCGCTTACGTAAGTATACAAGTTTAACTTTGGTGAAAACCGGCTTAGATACATGGCCTTCCAACTGACCTTTTGTGATTGGGGTGATAAAAAAGAATTGAAATTATTGAGTCCTTTTATAAAAGGTGAGGTATTCTGGGCATCCACCAATTTTTGAAACGATTCGTTGGTTAAATAACAAACCTGATTCCCTGCTTGAAAATATTCCTTCTTAGGTTTCTCTAACTGTGTTTTTATGTAAGGTTCATTTAAAAATATCCTTGAATCACCTTTTTCATTTTCAATTGATTCTTCAAATCCATTCTCATTTATCACAAAATGCTTTAGTTTTAATCCCTTTTCATTGTAAACTTTAGCCACGGAAGTAGCAAATTCATAATCACTATCAGCAAGATTTTTAAATGTTATTGCATTCTTTGGATCTTTGGGTACTGGTTGGGGATCATTTGTAATGAGTGCACCCAACCCATAAGTTTTCATTTTAAAAAAAGGAGTATAATTAAATGGCTCCTTGGTGAAGTAATATTTATCGGCTGTTACTCTGGCATTCTTTCCGCTGGTATCGTACAGCTCTTTACCCATATAATAATAAACATCTTCGAGCAGAATTAATAGTTTGTCACTTTCCAAATGCAACGAATCTTTATCAAGGATGAAAGAATAATCGTAATCGAAGATTTTATCATCCTGACAATCCTTCAAATATTGGTAAAGGGCCACAATCCCGGCATTAATGAAGATATTGGAAGTTCGTTTGAATTCAATTTCGGTTATCATGTTAAATTGCTTTATCGTTCGGAACTATATGCAGTTGTCGATTGCGGGTTGCTTTCCTGTCGATCCGCACCGAAGCGGGCCGTGAACTCCGCAATCAGTACAGAAACGGCAAATGACATATAGTTTTTATTATGGGCTAGGCTTTGTCATGTCAATTCGTTTTCTTGTATTTTTTTTATCACTAATTGTATCGTTGACAATAAATTATCAATCTCAATCTTGTCAATTGGCTTGTCAATAATCCATTTTAGATTTGATTTTGCTGAAATAAAATTACCAGATTTTTCTAATTCATTTCGGAAAAAAGAAATAATTGAATCAGGATTACCTACTTTTTTGCGGATTTCCTCAAAACCAGTATATAGGCTCTGTTTGAAAACGGAGTCAGGTGGATAACCAAAAAATAAACCAACAAATCCATCGGCAAACGGTAAGTTTAAAGAAAATCCTTTTGAACCCCAGCGAAAAAATAAGCCATTTGATTTTGCAAACTCTGATAGCAGCTCGAATAGATATTTTCCATTCCGGTCTAAGGCGTCAATAAATTTTTTCTTATCGACTTTCGGTAATTGGCTAATTGATTTAATCTCACTACGAATAAAAGAATCGTCACCAACTACAAAGTCAATTGTAATCATTCTTTCAGACGCATAGTTTAGGAAATACTTAAATTCCATGCAATAGATGTCAATTCCCTTCTTTCGTAAATAGAGAGCCGATTGTTTTATAGGTTGCGTAATATCTTGAGCAACAATTACAAGCTTTGATGCTTTATTAAATGATACATTTTCCGCATTTTTTAATTCAAAGTGCTCTTGGTGATAAATATCTAATGATGATTCTTCGCCAATGTAGTTTTGGAAAATTCCATTTAGCTGTTCATAATCCAAATTGTCAACGAAAGATGCATATTCAAGAAGTTGTGCTACTGTCTCACGAGGAGATTTTCCACGTTTGAGTTCAATAACAACGGTGTTCCCGGAACTGTCAAGCCCAAGCAAATCAATCCATGAGCCTAAATTTGTCAATACCTGTCGACCAATTATTAAAATTTTACCGTCGTCGAAAAAATTCTCCGGATTGTTTTCTAAGATCATTTCAAGGTCGGATTCTTTATTGTCATGGCTGAAAGTATGCTCTTTATAGTGAATCAGCTTTCCGTTATTGTCGATTGTAAATAATTTCATAGTTGTCGTGTTGTGTCTGTTTTTTAGCCTTGCCAATAACTTGCATATTCATCCAATTTTATTCAAAACTCGTTAATCAAACTCCATGTTTCGCGTATTATCAAAAAATATTTTGGCTTTTCTTGATTTTTAATTTTAAGAAATCCCGAAACCCTTCATCCCCGATCAACTGAATATCTTCGGCAATGCCTAATGCAAATCGACCGGGTCCTTCGTATTTGGCAACAAAGGCTTTAAATATGAACTGGTTAGCGCTTTTTTGAGTGAGATATTTTGCGGATAAAGGATACTCCTCGGTAAGCAGGTTTTTCGCCCGGAGGTTCAATCGAAATTCAACTTGCTTGTTTAATTCTCCTGTATTTCGGAAGATGTCAACAGGTAAAGAACGGTGCATACGCCCGTACTCCCAGGAGAACGGCGTTTCGGATATATCTTCGATTCGGCAAATTTTAAACTGCCGGTTCATCTTTAACCCAGTGTCATAAGCCCACACCAGATTGAAATCGTCCTTAAATTCAAATGGTTCCACCATCCGGTTTCTCACTGTTTGGCTATTGCCCGAAGAATAGTTGAGCAATAATATCTGTTTCTTTGTTTGCATTGCTTTTCGAAGAAATTGCACAATGGCTGACTTCTCTTTGTGGATATAAGATTCTATAGCCTTATCCTGATTCAGAAAGGATACGAGTTTTTGTTTCAGTTTCAAAGCACATCCCGATTTTTCCCCAAGATCGTCGATACAACAAGAAAGAAGATAAGCCTCTTCCTCGTTAAAGTGCAGTAGATCACTGAGGATATGTTGATTTTTCTCCTGGTATTCTATCCGGTATTTTCCTCCCTCCTGTTGAATATCAAATCCGGTATCCCGCAATAAATTGCAGTAGCAATAAAATGCAGAACTTTTTATCTCCATGAAGGTGATACATTCTTCTTTCGTCTTCGGATAGCTGCTTGACAGGAAAAGGATTAGACGAAGAATCCGGTGTGTTTTGGTTTCTCTGGGCATATTAAGCAATATTTTGAGAAAGGACTATTTCTTTTGATCACTTACATCGATTGCCAAACTTTACTTCAAACCAATATTTATCATTCCTAGGTTTATAAGAATGAAACTAACAAGTAAGAAGTATCAACGAAATTATAATGAATATATTTTCCCCCAAACCAGTAGGGATACATGACAGCAGGTTTAATAAAGGCAATATGAAATGCGCTACCGTAGGTCCAAATTTAGGCAGAACTATTTTCTTTTTAAAAATACAATAAAAAATCGAAAAATGATACAAAATTATATCTGGTAAGATTTTCGGGACTTAGCTGTTGATTTAAAAGCGAATCACAACAACTTTACCGGGGAAAATACGCCAGAGATTTGGATGCCATTTTTTTCAGAATAAATCGGAATGGGTTCCCGTTCTGATAAAGTGCAATTCTTTTGTTTTCTCGTCAACTCTCCATATTAATAACCAATCTGGCAAAATATGGCACTCCCAACAATCGGAATAGTCTCCGCTCAATTTATGAACTTTATATTTAGGGCTAAGTGGTTCAAATTCAATTATTGATTTAAAAACTACCTCCATTTTATTAAGGGGGTAACCTCTTTTTTTAATCGTCTTGTAGTCTTGTTTGAACCTGCCTGTAAATATTATATTAAAACTCATTCATTCAGTTTTCTAAGCATATCATCCAGACTTTCACATTTAATTCCCTTGCCCGCCCGTGCATCTGCTATTGCCTTTCGGGTTTCGGAGTTAGGATCGGTATTCTCTATAATTTTCGCATATGGCTGACTCTTCAAATGTTCCAATTCTTTACGGCCTGCCGCTGATTTTTCATTAATTTCCACTAGTGCCATATCGTTGTTTTTTTACAAAGATACAATTTGAAAGCAAATCACAACATAGATACAGGGATCTACAAATTAGCGGCTTTTAAGAGTGCCGAGATTTCCTGTTTTGAAATAGACGATTTAAACAGTTCACTTATTGGTTTTACCTTTCCTTCTTTCACTTCCTTTAGCGCCGTCTCAATATCTTTGTAAACCTTCGATTTTTGTATTTCGACAGACCCTTCTTTTTCCAATTCATTGATAAGACGGACAAGGTTTCTTCCCTTGCTTCTACGTGTATTGATTTTTAGCGTAATTGTTTCCATTATTGATAATTTTATTCAAAGTTACATTTATTCCGAGAGGTTCAAAACAAACAACCGATAGAGGGATTCCAAAATTGACTACTTCGTCCTAGTCGTCCCAGTCGTCCCATCCTAGTCGTCCCAGTCGTCCTAGTCATCCCAGTCGTCCTAGTCATCCTAGTCGTCCCCTTCGTCCACTCTCCCAGTCCCCCAGTCCCTCAGTCCCTCCGTCATTTCTTCCTCCGGTAGGAATAAAGCGTCTCTCCCTTCTCATTGACAAAGAAGAAGGAGAACTCCTTTGAATCGACATGGCAGACGGTAAATCCCAATGATTTTTTGACATAGCGCGCGAAGAACCAGGGATTCGACCAACGCGGTTTCACCCCGGTGGAGGTGATCATGTAGTCGATCCCGTCGCGGTTGAGGTGCTCAAATTTGTGCACATGGCCATTGAGGTAAAAATCCACATGATATTTTCTGAGTAAAGGTTCTATCTCCCCGATGAGCTCGTATGTAATTCCATGGTTAAAATCGGAGGTATAGATGGGGTGATGGCCTATAACCACCTTCCAGGTTTCGTGCGACTGTGCCAGTACACTGTCGGCAAAGGCCACTGTTTTGTCAGGATCCTGTGAATTCACTTCGTGGTATTTCGCGTCACGGTGATAGGAATAAAGGAAAGGAGAGGTATCGATCATAACAAAGCGGATGGTGGTCGCGCTGTCGACCTGCTGGACAAAAGTATAATTTCGGGCAGGCATGGTCCATCTTTGGCTCACTTTGGAATAGTCGACCAGCGCCTGAGGATTGCCTATGTACTCATGGTTCCCGATGATGGAATACCATTTCACATTTAGTTCAGGAGCAGCAAACATCTTCTCAAACTGTGCGCCCCACAGCGAATCGCGAACATCTTTTACACCCTGATCGTGGAAAAAATCGCCCTGATTGATGACAAATTTGGGGTGAAGGACCTTAGACATCCTGTTCACCGTATGGGCAACCGAATCTTCCCGGTAGGGACCGGTAGAGCCCATGTCTGAAACCACAAAAAAATTGAACCCGCTTAGGGGAGGCGTCTCCACTACCGGATCAGGCCGACAGCCTGACACAAGAAGTGCCAGAAGCATCATGCCAAATCCAAATTTGCGAATCATAGGCATCTCTAATTTTATTATCATCACAGATTATTAATATTCAACCATAAACTTGTACTTCGGTAACTCTGCAAATGTTTCAATATCCATTTTCAATTCGCCGGACAATCAGGACTATCAGGATCCGTAAGGAAGCCGACCTCATCTTCTCATTATCTCACCTTCCATTTCAACTTTGCCCCAAAACCCGGTCCCTGAGCGAAGTCGAAGGGCCACATTTTCCAATTTTCCAATTTCATTTAATCGTCAGCCGATTCTCTATCATCCTGTTGTTGTACTGTTGCAGGAAGGCTTTGAACCGTTGAAAATGCGCGTTTACAAGGGTATCTCCGGTGGTTGCCAGATCGTGCTGGTATTGCGGGTCCGTCTTGAAACGGAAAGCTGCCAATAAGGTTTTCCCATCCGATTGAATGAGATAGTCATCCTCCATAAACTGATAACAACCATTCACATAATTGACTGTAAAGGGGTGTTCAGTTGGAGAGAACCGATCGCTTCCGAAAGCGAAAAAGGGGGCATCATATTTCAGGTAGCCCATTACCGTTGGAAAGATATCGATTTGCTGCATGAGAGTTGAGTCCATCCCCACCAGGTTGCTGTTCGGCTGATAGAAGATAACAGGGATGGAAAAGAGACCGGTGGAGGTGATGTATTCCTTGTGGTCGTTGGAAGGTAGTGAGTGATCGGCAGTGAGCACAAATAGCGTGTTTTTGTACCATGGCTGTTTGGAGGCTTCCCTGAAAAATTCCCTCAAAGAGAAATCGCTGTATTCGATACATTTGTAGAGCGGATTGGGGCCTCCCTGAAAGCTATTCTCATACTTCTTGGGTAAAATATAGGGATGATGTGAGGAAAGCGTAAAGACTGACGCGAAAAACGGTTCTTTCAGCTGACCAAAATTTTTGGCACAATAGTTCAGAAAAAGCTCATCCGGGATACCCCAAAATCCATCGGAATCCTCTTTGCGTCCATACTCATTCTGTCCAAAATACTTTTGGATGGAGAGCATGTGGGTAATAGCATCAAATCCCATCGAACCGTTTGGGGCGCCATGGAAAAATCCGGCATCGTATCCCTTCTTTTTCAAGGTAGCTGCCAACCCCTCCATCTCGTTCAGAGAGTAGCGCGAAAGGACGAAAGGCTGTACCAGCGATGGTACCCCGGCGATAACAGACGGAATTGCATCAATGGATTTGACCCCATTGGCAAACGAATATTTCCAGGTATAACTAACTTGGATGAGGGAGTCAAGAAAAGGGGTATATCCCTTGTAATGACCGCCTTCCAAATCTTTGTTCAAGGAACCAACGACCTCTTTTGTAAAGCTTTCGAGAATCAGCACTACCACATTCATCGGTTTGAAACTTCCGGTTGGATAGCCGCTGTGAATAGGCGAATATATTCTCTCTGCTTCCTTCTCATCAAAGAACTTCACCTCTTCAAACGTCTTGGCATTGATGGTCCGGATGATGGAGAAAGGGGTATTGAGCACAATGGCCGATTCGATTGGTTTCTGAACCCTTTCGATGGCATTGCTGATGGTGATGGGCCGTGTCGTACCGGTAAACCCTCCCCTCATTCCGGCCACCGTTAATCCGGCACAAAGGATCAGCGTTACAGCCGAAATGGGATAAAACAATGCATTCGAACGATTTTTGTTGTTGCTTATATGGTCGCCATAAACCCATCTGATCAACAAAAGCAGTCCAACCAGAATCAGCACCAGGTACCAAAATTGAACCAGTCCAACCAGTCCTATTTTCCAAAGGTGCGACTCGTTTTTGAACTCTGTAAAAATACTGAAATCACTTCTTCTCAGGACGTACCTGAAATAGACCACATCAATAAAATTGGCTGCCAGCCCTATGCCATTGGACACAAAAAACAGGACTTTCAGGAACTTTTTATACTGAAGATGGTATTTCAACCGGATGGGGAAAAGCATCAGGAGAATGTAAAGGCTGTTGATGTAAAGAACTGCCGTAAGATCAAATTTCAGTCCGGAAAACATCAATTCGCCCAGATGTGCCATGGACATTTGAGGAAAATAGCTGCTGTTGAAAATGAAGAATAGCAGACGCTGAAGTGAGAAAAGCAGGTAAATGACTGACAATCTCCACACCAGCATCGGAAGTGCGCTGCGCCGCTTAGATACCAACTCTTTCCAATTCATCATTGTCCTCTCTTATTACCTGACTTTAAGAGTGACAAAACTAATTAAATTGTGACAAGTATCCACTGCGATTCTTTGTCAAAAAGCCGGATCTTAGCAGGATAGATGAATAGTTGTTTAGCTAGATGAGGCGAAGATTACTAAATTAGCTGTATGATCTGCACAGTTTTAGATTCAAGTAATACTTCAGATTGCTTCACACTTCGTGCCTAGTGTTCGCAATGACGGATCATTTTTTTGGAGGTCAAATATGCAGCTGGCCTGTTGTGACAATAATTGAAAATAGATCGTTGTAACATCCCTATGAAATCAAGGTTCTAATAATTCATTCTGCTGCGCATAACCACTTCGTTCCGCTGTTTCTCCATGGGTCTGAAAACATAGACCACACCATATTCCGCAGCCTTCTCTCTTTTCAGATCTTCAGGATAAGTGGCATAATACTCTTCCACCTGGTTCCAGATATCCAGGATGATCTCATCGGCCTCTGCACGCATTCCCGATACCTTCTGTGTCCAGCGTACTGTATTGCTTTGAAGCGTTTTTTGAAAATGGTAAGCATCTACAAACTGATCAAATTTTACTTTCACCACTGCGATAGAGGGGTTGTAGAGCGGGTTTCCTCCATGCAGTACCCGTTGATGTTCCCCTTCAATCATTTTCTTTCCCCATTCAAGCAGTTCGGATTCAAGTATCAAGGATGGTGACTTTTTATCCCCTACCATCCCGTAAAAGTTGCGGACGTCGGCTTTCATGTCGCCACGCTGGATGGAGAAATTCAGTATCTGAATGAAATGCGAAAGATATATTCTTGCTTTTTTGGCTGTTTCGAGGTAAGATCGGCTGTTCTTATCCTGTTGGGCCCTGGCCAGCTTGTGGTGTATGAGATTGGTTTCAAATCCCGGAAAGAAAGTACGAAGCCGATTAAGCGTTTCGATGGAGAAAGCAAGCTCCTCGACCGTCTTTTTCTGCCCCATCAAAATTGCAGTATTGATGGCTCTTAACCTTGCCTGGTCTGTATTGGGTAATCTTCTATAGGGCATCTTTTCGGTTTTATGGATGAATATCCACCTGTCGTGGCGAAGTTAAATATTCTTAAAAAAGAATAGTTCGAGGTACTCTAAGCCGAGCCATTAGTTATGAACTATCTACTGTTAATAACAACCATCGCCACCCCGGGGGGGCAGCGATGGTTGTACAACGGAAAAAAGTTTATCGTTTGAAGGGTTTGCCCTTCGACAGGCCTCTGGGACCGGTCTCATCGTCCTAGTCGTCCTAGTCGTCCCAGTCGTCCCAGTCGTCCCAGTCGTTAATCAGATAACTTGGCAGTCAGATACTCCCGGTTAAGGCGGGCAATGTGGGCGATCGAAATACTTTTGGGGCATGCCAGTTCACATCCTCCGGTATTGGTGCAACTACCGAAGCCAAGTTCATCCATTTTTGCCACCATGGCTTTGGCCCGCCTCTTCGCCTCAACTTTTCCCTGAGGCAACTTGGCCAGCTGAGAAACTTTGGCAGCCACGAACAACATGGCAGAGGAGTTTTTACAGGTCGCTACACAGGCGCCACAGCCTATGCAGGCAGCCGCATCCATTGCCTCCTCTGCATCGTCCTGACTAATCAGGATAACATTTCCATCAGGTACCCCGCCGGTATTAACCGATACGTAGCCCCCGGCTTGCTGTATTTTATCAAATGCAGTACGATCGACTATCAAATCTTTGATCACAGGGAATGCTGCCGCACGCCAGGGTTCCACAACGATGGTCTGGCCTTCGTGAAACTTGCGCATATGCAGTTGACAGGTAGTTACTTCGGTATCCGGTCCGTGAGCATATCCATTGATATACATGGAACACATCCCGCAAATTCCCTCACGGCAATCGTGGTCAAACGCGATCGGATCTTTCCCTTCCAGTATGAGCTTGTCGTTCAGAATATCGATCATCTCCAGAAAGGAGGTGCCTTGCGACACGTTCTCAACCTGATAGGTTTCGAAACGTCCTTTGGCCTTTGGACTATTTTGTCTCCAGACCTTTACATATATTTTATTGAGAATAATATCAGCCATTTTGATAGTTTTTTTCTGCAATTATTTATAACTCCTTTGGGTTAAATGAATGGTTTCGAAGACAAGTTCCTCTTTGTGAAGAGTTGGTTCCTCTTCCACACCTTTGAATTCCCAGGCAGCAACGTAGGCGAAATTCTCGTCATCGCGTTTGGCCTCTCCCTCATCGGTAGCCGACTCTTCGCGGAAGTGTCCTCCGCACGACTCTTTGCGGTTGAGGGCATCCCTTGCCAGCAATTCACCAAATTCGAGGAAATCTGCCACACGACCTGCTTTTTCAAGTTCCGGATTAACATTTTTAAGCTCTCCCGGGACCAATAAATCCGCATAAAACTCTTTGCGAAGTTTTCTGATCTCTTCGATGGCTTTTTTCAATCCAGCTTCATTGCGCGACATTCCTACATGATCCCACAAGATGGAACCCAGCTTTTTATGGAAGTGATCGGCAGGAGTTTTACCCTTGATATTGAACAGTTTCTCAAGTCTTGTTGTTACAGCATTTTCTGCTGCCTCAAACTCAGGAAGATTGGTATTGATTTTGGGGACCATGATTTCATTACCAAGATAGTCTCCTATGGTATAAGGCAAAACGAAATATCCGTCGGCCAGACCCTGCATCAATGCGGAGGCGCCTAACCTGTTGGCCCCGTGGTCAGAGAAATTGGCCTCTCCCAAAGAGTAAAGACCCGGGATGGTGGTCATCAGGTTGTAATCGACCCAGGTACCACCCATGGCATAATGGATGGCAGGATAGATCTGCATCGGTTCTTTGTACGGATTAACATCGGTAATCTTTTCATACATCTGGAAAAGATTGCCATACCTTTTGGCAATAGTTTCTTGTCCAAGCCTTTTGATGGCATAACTAAAATCAAGAAATACCGCCATTCCCTCCTTGTTGACGCCATAACCAGCATCGCAGCGCTCTTTGGCAGCCCTGGAGGCGACATCGCGAGGCACCAGGTTCCCGTAGGAAGGATATCTTCTTTCGAGGTAAAAATCACGATCGGCATCGGCAATATCGTTCGGTTTGATCTCACCTTTTCTCAATTTGGCAGCATCTTCGGCCTTTTTTGGAACCCAAACTCGTCCGTCGTTGCGAAGCGACTCCGACATAAGTGTCAGCTTGGACTGTTGTGATCCGTGAACCGGAATGCAGGTGGGATGTATCTGTACGTAACAGGGATTGGCGAAGAATGCCCCTTTTTTATAAGCGACCCAGGATGCAGATGCATTGCAGCCCATGGCGTTTGTAGATAGGAAGAAAACGTTCGCGTAACCTCCGGTTGCCAACACAACAGCATGAGCGCCAAATCGTTTCACCTCTCCTGTTACCATGTCGCGGGCAATGATACCACGCGCTTTCCCATCAATGACAACCAGGTCAAGCATTTCGTGGCGTGTATGCATTTTAACTGTACCCTCATTGATCTGACGGTTGAGTGCGGAGTAGGCTCCCAGCAATAGCTGCTGACCTGTCTGACCGCGCGCATAGAAAGTACGGCTTACCAATACCCCGCCGAAAGAGCGGTTCGAGAGGGTGCCGCCGTATTCGCGTGCGAAAGGAACACCTTGTGCAACGCACTGGTCAATAATGTTTGGCGAGACCTCTGCCAAACGATGAACATTGGCTTCGCGGGCACGGTAGTCGCCCCCTTTGATGGTATCGTAGAAAAGACGATAAACAGAATCATTGTCATTCTGGTAGTTCTTCGCGGCATTGATCCCGCCTTGAGCAGCGATCGAATGCGCCCGTCTGGGGCTATCCTGGTAACAGAAAGCAGTCACATTATAGCCAAGTTCGGCAAGTGAGGTAGCTGCAGAGGCACCGGCCAGACCGGTACCTACAACGATTACATCGAGTTTGCGCTTGTTCGCCGGACTTACAACTTTAATCTTTTCCTTATGGCTTGACCATTTATCGGAAATCGGCCCGGCAGGTATTTTTGAATTCAGTGTGCTCATATCTTTGAAGCTTTGAAGTTCAGTTTAGAATTTAATCATGAAGTAAATCGGGATGTAGGAGAATCCAACAGCGAAAATAATCCCTACCGTGATAGCTACCGCCTTCAGCCTTTTCAACCAGATCTGATTGCTGAAACCAATGGTTTGGAAAGCGCTCCAGAAACCATGCGAAATGTGAAGACCAACAAGAATACCTCCTGCAATGTACAACAGGTCATATGCCCGATTCAGAAAGAGGTTGCTCACCAATGCATAAGCGTTATGCATCTCAGTGCCACCGATATTCACGCTGCTCAGCAGCGGATCCCCTGTAAACTTCATCTTAATATAAAAATTAAACAGATGGATAACCAGGAATATCAGGACCATACTCCCCAGAATAAACATGTTTTTCGACGGAGCCCACCAACTCAGTTGCTGGTCGCCATACTCATATTTCTGCGGCCGGGCCCTCATGTTCTCCAGCGTAATCCATCCCGACCAAATAATATGAACCACAAAACCAATAGCCAACAAAGGCTCCATAATTCTGATGAAAGGATTGGTGGCCATAAAATGGGCTGCCATGTTAAACAGTACCCCGGAATCATCGAAAGTCAGAAACAGATTCAAAGTGAGATGGATGAGGAGAAATGAGATCAGGAAGAGCCCTGTGATACTCATGAAAAATTTACGCCCTATTGATGCGCTCATGAAACTGCTCATAAAAACTTGTATTAATTAATATTGAAGAATGTTGCTATTTGAATATCTTATCAAAAATAGAAGATGATGCTGTGCTAAACAAATTGAATGGCAATAAAGATATAATTTATAACCTTTCTATATATAGGTCGAAAATTTTAAATGCAAATTTGAGACGAAAAAATTCGCTGGATTAGTACGGTTTGATGGCTCTTTGGAATAGTATCAATTTTAAGAAATCATTAAACCTTCAAGCTTTTAATTCAAAATGTTAACCTTTGGCAAAGCATAACGTTTATTAATCCATACAATTGAATGTGACATTGATGAAAAAATATATTCTGCTAATTTCTCTTTTCGCCTTTTTATCAGCTTCAGCTCAAAAACCTTCATCCACGATCAAAGGAAGGGTATACAATGCAAAAAACAATGAGCCAATAGAATACGCCACAGTCGTCATTCAAAACAGTGTAAACGGAACAAATAGTGATCTTAACGGCAATTTCATTTTAAAACAAATTGAACCCGGCTTTTATCAGCTAAAAATCTCTGCAATAGGATTTAAAACATACATATCCGAAACATTTCGTATCACCTTGTCGGCAGGGGCCACGATCAACGTTCCACTTGAAGAGGAGGATGTGCGTTTGGAAGAAATCACGGTCAAGCCTAATTTTTTCCCAAAGCGTGACGAGAGCCCAACTTCACTGCGAACGATCGGAATAGATGAAATTGAAAAAAATCCTGGCGGGAACCGGGATATTACCAAAGTTATTCAATCGTTCCCGGGTGTCTCTTCAGCAGCCTCTTTTAGAAATGATGTGATTGTCCGGGGTGGTGGACCAAGCGAGAACAAATTTTATCTTGACGGTGTGGAAATCCCAAATTTAAACCACTTTGCCACTCAGGGAGCCTCAGGAGGACCAGTAGGGATCATCAATGTTGATTTTGTTCGGGAGGTTAACTTTTACTCCGGTGCGTTTCCATCCACACGTGGAAATGCCCTGAGCTCTGTCCTGGAGTTTACACAAAAAAATGCCAACGCAGAAAAAGCCAAATTCCGCGTAACAGTTGGGGCTTCAGATCTTGCTTTCTCTTCAGAGGGACCTCTTTCAGCCAAAACTACCTACCTGGCTTCTGTTCGCAGATCCTATCTCCAGTTCCTGTTCAGCGCAATTGGTCTTCCTTTTCTTCCAACATACAATGATTTTCAGTTCAAAGTCAAAACCAAAATCAACGACAAGACCGAACTATCTTTCATTGGGTTGGGTGCTTATGATGACTCAAAATTAAACCTCAAGGCGAATGAAACAGAAGAACAACGGTACATCCTGAGCTATCTTCCTGAAAATAAGCAGTGGAATTATACCTTCGGTTTGGTTTTAAAACATTATAACGCATCAGGGTACAACACGTATGTTCTCAGCCAAAATACCCTGAACAATGGGGAACTCAAATACCAGGATAACCAGGTGAGCCCGGAGAATTTGATCCTTAATTATGATTCGCGCGAAAGCGAAACGAAATTTAGATTTGAACACTATTATTTATCTAAGACAAAATTTAAAATTACATACGGCATTGAATTGCAAAATGCCAAATATTACAACAAAACTTTTCAGCAACTTTTTCTTAACAACAATGTCCAGTCATTTAAATATTTATCCAACCTGGACTTTGTAAAATATGGGTTTTTTGGTCAGATTAACAGAGGGTTTTTGAAGCAGAAACTTCAACTATCGATTGGGATAAGGGGTGATGGAAACAGCTATTCCCCTGCCATGGCCAATCCATTTGAGAATCTTTCTCCCCGTTTTTCGGCAAGCTATCAATTAGGTGGAAGAACCTCCTTTAACATCAATGCAGGAAGGTACTTACAATTGCCAGCCTACACCACATTGGGTTTTCGCAACGGAGCCGGGGTTTTGGTAAACAAGGAGAATGGGGTACGTATGATTGGGGCGAATCATCTGGTAGCCGGAATTGACTTCCGTCCCAATACGACCACTCAATTGTCTATCGAAGGATTCTACAAAGGATACAATCACTATCCTTTCTCAGTAAGGGACTCTGTCTCTCTGGCCAGCAAAGGTGCCGATTTTGGGGTCTTTGGAGATGAAGGGATCAGGTCGACAGGCAATGGGCGTGCCTATGGTGTTGAATTACTTGCCCGGTACAAGGATTTACTTGGTTTTAAGGGGGTATTGACATACACCTACGTCCGGAGTGAATTCACTGATATCAAGGGTCAATATGTTCCATCAGCCTGGGATAACCGAAATTTACTAACCATTACCGCTACGCGTTCGTTTAAAAAGAACTGGGACTTTGGTTTCAAATGGCGTTACATCGGAGGATCCCCTTATACTCCCTGGGATATTCAAAAATCGTCCATCAAATATGCCTGGGATACACAGGGCAGGGGTTACCTCGATTACAGCAAGTTTAACAAAGAAAGACTTGGGGCATTCCAGCAATTAGATCTCAGAATTGACAAAGCATACTATTATAAGAAGTGGTCTTTAATGCTCTATATGGACATTCAGAATGCTTATAATTTTAAAGCGGATCTTCCACCAAGTCTGATATTACAGTCAGATGTAAATGGTACTCCCCTGACAGATCCGACTGATTCTTCTAAGTATTTGCTTAAAATGATAGCCTCATCCTCGGGTACGGTCCTTCCTACGATAGGAATTATGATCGAATTTTAAATCAATTTTGAAACCTCGAAAATTTTCCTTAACTTGTATAGAATGAGGAGGTCATGATCTGATAAACCGTTAGAATTTCATTTCCTCAGAAGGAGATGTATGACAAATTTGAATTTTAATGAGTTAAATTCTTGGAACTTAGGTTTTGATTTTCGTTAATTTGTAAAGTTTTTTAGCAGTCACAGGTCATTTAGGTTCACATTATGGAAGAAAATCTGGTTATCGTCGAGTCGCCTGCCAAGGCCAAAACCATCGAAAAGTTTTTAGGCAAGGATTATCTGGTTAAATCCAGCTTCGGTCACATCCGCGATCTCGACAAGAAAGATTTTGGCGTGGATCTGAACAACCACTATCAGCCGAACTACATCGTTTCCGAAGATAAGAAGAAGGTGGTGGCTGAATTGAAAAAATATGCAAAAACAGCCAAAACCGTCTGGATCGCATCGGACGAGGACCGCGAAGGAGAGGCCATTGCATGGCATTTGATGGAGGTGCTGAAACTCGATCCGAAAACAACCAAGCGCATTGTTTTCCATGAAATCACGAAAGATGCCATTCATCATGCCATCGAACACCCCCGACATCTGAACAAAGACCTGGTGGATGCGCAGCAGGCACGCCGGATTCTGGATCGTCTGGTTGGCTTTGAAATTTCTCCGGTATTGTGGAAAAAGGTGAGACCATCCCTTTCTGCAGGCCGGGTTCAATCGGTTGCTGTGAGGCTGATTGTTGAACGTGAACGCGAAATTACCAATACTGAATCGGTACCCTACTTCAGGGTTACCGCACTTTTTATCGTACCCGAGAAATCGGGCAAAGAGACTTTGCTGAAAGCTGAGTGTTCCGAACGTTTTGAAAAAGAGGATAATGCCACACTGTTTCTTCAAAAATGCAGCAAGGCGGAATTTGTCATAAGCGACATCGTCACCAAACCCGCCAAAAAATCCCCTGCTCCACCCTTTACCACCTCAACCCTTCAGCAGGAAGCCAGCAGGAAAATGGGATTCCCTGTTTCCCTGACCATGTCGGTGGCACAAAGACTCTACGAGGCAGGAAAGATTACCTACATGCGAACCGATTCGACCAATCTGTCACAAACTGCCCTGAACAGTGCTAAAAAGAAAATAACCGAATCGTACGGAGAAAAATACGTCAAGATTCGTCATTATAAGACCAATGCAAAAGGGGCGCAGGAGGCCCACGAAGCCATCCGTCCAACCGATTTCTTTAAGGAAGAGATTGCAGGTACTGCGCAGGAGCAGAAACTTTACAGCCTGATATGGAAACGAACTCTGGCTTCCCAGATGGCAGATGCAGAGTTGGAGCGCACCAACGTAACAATTAATATATCAAATACTTCCGAAAGATTTCAGGCTACTGGTGAGGTGCTTAAATTTGATGGCTTCCTGGGAGTTTACCTCGAGTCAAGCGACGAAGAAAACCTGTCGGATGACGAGAAAGGCTTGCTGCCACCACTGGCTGTCAAACAGAAACTTGTTCCGGAATCGATCCTTGCACTGCAGCGTTTTTCGCAAAAACCTGCGCGCTATACAGAAGCGAGCCTGGTGAAAAAACTGGAGGAGCTGGGTATTGGCCGGCCTTCTACTTATGCTCCAACCATCACAACCATTCAGCAAAGGGATTATGTTGTCAAAGAAGACAGGGAGGGCAATGAGCGATCATTTGTCCAGTTGATGCTTAAGGCAGGAAGCATACGCCGTGAGGAGAAAACAGAAATTGCCGGGACCGAAAAGTCCAAACTTTTCCCAACTGACATTGGTCTCGTCGTGAATGACTTTTTAATGAAACACTTCGAGCCGATCGTTGATTTATACTTTACGGCTACTGTTGAGAAGCAATTTGATGAGATCGCTGAGGGAAGCCTGGTGTGGCAGAAGATGATCGACGATTTCTATCTTCCCTTCCATCGCCAGATTGAAGATGCCCTTGCCAATTCCGAAAGGGCACGCGGCGAGAGGATTCTGGGAGTAGATCCGGCATCCGGCAAAAACTTATCCGCTAAAATTGGCAGGTTCGGACCATTTATTCAGCTGGGCGAGACCTCCGAAGATGGCAGTGAGAAACCTGTTTTTGCGAGTCTGCAACAAGGCCAGAGTATCGAGACCATCACCATCGAACAGGCATTAAAACTATTCGATCTTCCAAGGGATCTGGGAGAATACGAAGGAAAGAAAGTGACTGTTGGGATAGGAAAATTTGGTCCCTATGTGAAACATGATTCCAACTTCGCATCCCTTAAAAAGGGTGTAGACGACCCATATACAATACTTATTGACAGAGCGATAGAATTGATTCTTGAGCGACGCGAAAAAATATCAAACTCCTTGTTAAAGACCTTTACTGAAGATCCGGAAATCAGGATACTGCAAGGTCGCTGGGGGCCATATATCTCATACAAAAAACAGAATCTAAAGCTTAAAAAGGAGACTAAGTTGGAGCAACTGACTTATGCGCTTTGTAAAGAGATCATCGACGCCGAACTCAAAAAACCCAAACAGAAAAAATCAAAGTAGAAAAAACTGCTTTTGTCTAATATTGCTGAAAGTTTTTTATATTGTCGGTAAATCCAGGACGTATGCTAAAAGAGCTCATCACACCAGCTAAATCATTACCGGTTGTTAAAAAATTCTCAGGAGACAAGGATCAACTGGGTTCACATTTGAAGAATTCGGCCTGGAATGATTCCGCTTTACCCGATTTGGTCATTTTGGGTATTACAGACGACCGTTTCACTTCATCCTCCTCATTTTCAGATTCCCCGGATGCCATTCGGGAGCAATTGTATCAACTCAACGGGTTTTCTGCACCATTCCGGATCGTGGATCTTGGCAATATAAAATCCGGTAAGGAGTTCAGTGATACAGTGGCTGCTGTTCGCATGGTTGCCGAAGAGCTTCACTCTTTGGGAATTCCAATCCTCATCCTGGGTGGAAATCAAAGTTTCACGATTCCGCTTCTTGCCGGAATTGACAAAAATGAAGGCGTTTTATCCGTTGTGGACGATCGCATCGACAATCTTTCTCAAAAAGATACCACGCTCGACGATGTATTTCTGAACAATCTTTCCCGCGAAACCATCGTCAATATAATGGCTGTTCAGTCATTCTTCGTGTCGCCGGAGAGTAAAGAGACCTATTCAGAAGAATTTAAAGGAATGCTTTTCACCCTTGGTGAAATACGGAACGGGATCAAGGAGATGGAACCCTATCTTCGTGAGACGGATCTGGTCAGTTTCGATTTCTGTTCGCTCAAATTGTGTGAAGCACCTGGCCAGGTAAGAAATTCGCCCAACGGATTAACCGGAGAAGAGGCATGTCAGCTTGCATGGTATGCAGGCATTTCACCCAATCCCGGTTGGTTCTCTCTCTTTGGTTACTCCCCGGAAAAGGATCCGGAACGAAATGGAGCCATGATGGCAGCCCAGATAGCCTGGTATTATTTGAATGGTAAATCCAGAAAAATTGATGAAATACCTCAGGATGAAGCGATCGACTTTCTTCATTTCGTCGTTCCTGTTGAAGGAATTCCGGATCCTGTCACCTTTCTGAAGCATCCTGTCTCCAAAAGATGGTGGATGGAAGTTCCTTCTCCGGATTGCGATCTGTTCCCGCTTCGGGTACCCTGTTCCAAAAAGGATTACCGTCAGGCGTGCAAGAATGAAATACCGGAAAGGTGGTGGTCATCCTTCAACAAAAGCTATTGAGTATGAAATTTCACGGATTTTTGTGGGTTTTATTAAATATATGTACATTCGCCACGAGTGCACAGCAGGATCCGCAGATTAGTCAGCACATGTTTAACCACTTGATGATTAATCCGGGAGTTGCAGGAAATTCAGGGGAGATCAACCTTACGCTTCTAAGCAGACAACAATGGGTTGGGTTTCCCGGGGCGCCTGTAACAACAGCCTTTCAGACGGAGGGTACAGTCAAATTGCTTGGGAATGCAGACGGGCTAGGCTTCGCGGTAGTGAAAGATGCCATTGGATATGAAAAAAATGTCTCTTTCAGCTTAAACTACGCCTATCGTTTTCAACTCGGTCAGGGGATGCTGGGATGCGGGATATCCGCTGGCCTGATGAACAAAAATTTAAGTCCGGACAGGTCTGCTTCCCAGGGTGGGGATCTGATCGATGGATCTGATCCATCTCTACCCAAACAAGAGGTAAATGGAGTTTTGGCAGATTTTGGAGCAGGTTTTTTTTACAGGCATAAAAAATATTATCTGGCTCTGTCGTCAACACACATCAACCAGCCCTCATTTGCATTCGAGGAGAAAGGCCATTATTCGCTGAGAAGACACTATTATTTGACTGGTGGCTATAACCTTGAAATGAACGACGATCGTTTTCTCGTTCAACCATCGTTCTTATTTAAATCAGCTGGTACAACTTCCCAACTGGATTTGGATTTGTTACTTCGATACAATAAGCGATTTTGGGGAGGAATCGGGTACAGAATCAAAGATGCTGCAGTACTATTTCTGGGATTTGAGATGCTTAACGGACTAAAAATAGGCTATTCATACGACCTGAGTACTTCAGCTTTGTCACGTTATAATTCTGGTTCTCATGAACTTTTTGTCTCGTATGCTGTTCTTATAAATAAAAATAGAGGTCAAAAAACCAAAAGTGTTAGGTTTTTATAACTTTGGAATGGAAAAAATTGGTTCACAAAATATGAGTCGAACGATAAAACGATTGTTTGCTTATG
>Ga0172379_10002474_pt1 | contig 32485 bp, 26 predicted proteins | sample GrowelOW334metaG_FD_119756 | JGI IMG/M metagenome (GOLD analysis project Ga0172379, IMG submission 119756) | Groundwater microbial communities from an aquifer near a municipal landfill in Southern Ontario, Canada - Groundwater well OW334 metaG | ecosystem: Environmental > Aquatic > Deep...
GAGACCCTCGGCGTCCGCACCCCTCATCCGGCCTGCGGCCACCTTCTCCCCTCGCTCCGCGAAGGGAGAAGGAGCGACTCGGCCATCGGGCCAGTTCCACCAACCTTCACACGTAGTCGGTATCACACGATTGCCCGTCCCGTTTTTCATTTCGCCCAGGCCGCCATCACGCCGGCCCGGGTGCGCGCTGATGCAGACGTGACTTCTTTACCCGTGAAATCGCCCGGACACCTTCCAGAATTCCTGTCAATGCGGCACCCGGCACGGCTGGCCGCCGCCCTGTTGCTGGCGTGGGCCAATGCCGGCGCCGCCGAGCTTTCGCGCGAGCAGGCGGAGTTTTTTGAGAAGAAGGTCCGGCCCGTTCTTGTTGAGCGGTGCTATCAGTGCCACAGTGCGGAGAGCAGGAAAACCAAGGGCGGGCTGGCGCTCGACACCCGCGAAGCAACGCTCAAAGGGGGCGACTCCGGCCCGGTGCTGACGGCAGGAGACCCGGAAAAGAGCCGGATGATCGAGGCCGTTCGCTACCAGAACCAGGATTTGTTGATGCCGCCCAAGGGAAGGCTGCCCGCCGACGAGGTCAGGGCGCTGGAAGATTGGATCAGGATGGGCGCACCGGATCCGCGCACCAGCACGGTGGCCGCCGGCACGGGGCCGCGACCGGTCAACATCGAGGAGGGGCGCTCATTCTGGGCGTTCCGGCCGGTGGTGAAGCCGGCGGTTCCGCAGGTTTCCAACGCCAGGTTTCCAGTTCAAAGTCCGGTGGACGCATTCACGCTCGCCAAGCTCCGCGAAAGGGGCCTGACCCCGGCCCGCCCGGCGGACAAACGGGTGCTGCTCCGCCGGGCAACCTTCGACCTCACCGGCCTGCCGCCAACCCCGGCGGAACTGGACGCCTTTCTCGCGGACAAATCGCCAGATGCCTTCGCGAAGGTCATCGAGCGCCTGCTGGATTCGCAGCGTTACGGCGAGCGCTGGGGCCGGCACTGGCTCGATGTGGCGCGCTACGCGGACTCGAACGGACTCGATGAAAACGTCGCCTACGGCAACTCCTGGCGGTATCGCGATTACGTCATCAACGCCTTCAACGCCGACAAGCCTTTCGACCGCTTCATCGTCGAGCAGCTCGCCGGGGATCTGGTGCCCGCCACGAGCCGCGAGCAGGGCCGCGAGCAACTGTCCGCGCTCGGCTTCCTCAGCATCGGCGCCAAGGTGCTGGCCGAGCCGGACCCGAAGAAGATGGAGATGGACATCATCGACGAGCAGATCGAGACGCTGGGCCGTGCGTTCATGGGCATGACCTTCGGCTGCGCGCGCTGTCACGATCACAAGTTTGATCCGGTCCCCACTGCGGACTACTACGCGATGGCCGCCATCTTCAAAAGCACGCGCACGATGGACAGCTTCAAGATTGTCGCCAAGTGGCACGAGACATCCCTGGCCACTCCGGAAGAGGAGGCGGCGCAGGCCGCGTTCGACAAGCGGCTCGCTGCGCAGAAGTCAGCCATCACGACGCTCACGAACAAGGCCAACGCGGCCCTCCTCGCCGATCTCCGCGCGCGGGCTGCGGAATATCTCGTTGCAGCGGCCAGGCTGTCCGCCGAAGCGCCGGAGGCCGAGCTGGGCAGGATCGCGGGCGAATTCAACCTGCACGCGCCGGTGTTGCAGAACTGCCGCCAGTTTCTGACCAAGGCGGAGAGCAACAGCGTCTTCCACGCCTGGCACGAGGGCGTGAAGAACGGCAGCCCGGCCGAAATTGAAAAGCATTACCGGACCCTCTTTGCCGACGTGGCACGGGCGCGTCTGGAGCAGAAGGCAAAAGGCATCGCCGCCACCAACGCCCTGGCTGACGCACGGATCGAGGCCGCCCGGCTGCAACTGGATGATCCCAAGGGGTTCCTCGCGCTTCCGGCGAAACCCGAGGCCCTCTACCCCGTGGCCGCCGCAGACGAGCTGAAGCGCCTGCGCGAAGACGTGGCGAAGCTCGAGAAGGAGGCCTCGGAACTGCCGTCGGTGATGAGCGTGAGCGAGGGCACGAACATGGTGAAGTCGCTGGCGGTGCACATCCGCGGCAGCCACCTCACGCTGGGCAGGGAGATCCCGCGCGGCTTCCCGCAGGTCATGCAGGTGGCCAGCCGCCAGCCCGGCTTCGCAGAGCGGCAGAGCGGGCGGCTCGAACTCGCGCGATGGCTCGCCAGCCCTGAACATCCGCTCACGGCGCGCGTGATGGTGAACCGCATCTGGCGCTGGCATTTCGGCCAGGGCCTGGTGTTGAGCGCGGACAACTTCGGCACCCTGGGCGATCGCCCGTCACACCCCGAGCTTCTCGAATGGCTCGCCCACCGGTTCGTCGCCGGAGGCTGGTCCGTGAAGGCGATGCACCGGCTCATCATGCTCTCCAGCACTTATCAGATGTCCACCGTGCCCGCCGAACCGAAGCGGCGGAGCACGGAGGATTCGGAGAACCGCCTGCTCTCCCATTTTCCAATCCGGCGGCTGGAAGCCGAGGAAATCCGCGACGCGCTCCTGCTCGTTGCCGGCACGATTGATTTCACAATGGGCGGCAAAACCATCCCGTTGAAGAACCGCGAGTTCGTCTTCAACCACACATCGAAGGATGCCACCTCCTACGAGAGCCCCCGCCGCGCGGTGTATCTGCCCATCATCCGGAACAACGTCTACGATCTGTTCGAGCAGTTCGACTATCCGGACCCCGCCGTGCCGACCGGCAGCCGCAATTCCAGCGTCGTCGCCCCGCAGGCGCTTCTCTTGATGAACAGCCAGCTGGTCGCCCGGTCCGCCACGGACTTCGCCGCCTACCTGCTCGCGGCGGCTGGCGACGATGCGAAGCGTCTCGAACTCGCCTACCTGAAGGCCTACGCCCGTCAGCCGACGGCGAAGGAGGTCGCCCGCGCAAAAAAATTCCTGGCCGATTTTGAGCGGTCCGCCGGCAGCCAGACGGTGCCGCCAACGCCACAGCAGGCCTGGGCGGTGCTGTGTCAGGCGCTGCTGGCCGCGAACGAATTCATCTATCTGAACTGAGCCATGACACCCCGCACCTCCCGCCCGCTCACCCGCCGCGCCGCCCTCCGGAGCGCGGCCGCCGGCTTTGGCTGGCTCGCCGCATCGTCCCTGCTGGCGGAGCAAGCCGGCCACGTGGCGAACCCTTCCGCCGCGAAGCCGCCGCAGTTCACCCCGCGCGCCAGGCGGGTCATCTTCCTCTTCATGAAGGGCGGCCCGTCCCACGTGGACACGTTTGACCCCAAGCCGCTGCTGGATCGCGACGATGGCAAGCCCTTCCCCGGATCGAAGCCCCGCGTGCAGTTTGCCGCCACCGGCGCGCTGCTGAAGTCGCCGTGGAAGTTTCAAAACCACGGGCAGTCCGGCCTGCCCGTGAGCGAGTTGTTTCCGCACGTCGCACAGTGCATTGACGATCTTTGCATCATCCGCTCCTGTCACGGCACCAACCCGGCGCACGGCGGCGCGCTGCTCAAGCTCCACACCGGCAGCGACAACTTCGTGCGGCCCAGCATGGGCGCATGGGTCAATTACGGCCTTGGCAGCGAGAACGCCAACCTCCCCGGCTTCATCACGATCTGCCCCACGCTTGCGCACGGCGGCGTGAACAACTGGGGCTCGGCCTTTCTGCCCGCGTGGACACAGGGCACGCCCATCGGCAACGCCGCCATCCCGTCGGACCGGGCGCTGGTCCGCCACATCATCCCGCGGCTTCCGCCCGCCGGGCAACGCGCGCAGCTCGACCTGCTGGCGGCGATGAACCGCGACCATCTTGCCCAGACCGGTCCAAACCAGGCGCTCGAAGGCAGGCTCGATTCCTTCGAACTCGCCTTCCGCATGCAGATGGCCATGCCCGAGGCGCAGGACATTTCCAGGGAAAGCGAGGCCACAAAGAGGCTCTACGGCCTCGACGACAAGGTGACGGAGAACTTCGGACGCCAGTGCCTCATGGCCCGGCGTTTTGCCGAGCGCGGCGTGCGTTTCATCCAGGTCACGCACAGTGACAGCGAGGTGCAGTGGGATCAGCACGGCAACCTGCGCAAGGGCCACACGAAGAACGCGGCCGAGGTGGACAGGCCCATCGCCGGACTGTTGAAGGATTTGAAATCCCGCGGCCTGCTGGAGGATACGCTCGTCCTGTGGGGCGGTGAATTTGGCCGGACGCCCGTTTCGGAGGGCACCCGCGATGGCCGCGACCACAACCCGGAGGGCTACACGATGTGGATGGCCGGCGGCGGGGTGAAGCCCGGCTTCGCCTACGGGGCGACGGACGACTACGGCTGGTTCGCCGCCGAGAACAAGGTGCATATCCACGACCTGCACGCGACGCTGCTGGCGCTGCTGGGCATGGACCACGAACGCCTCACCTACCGCATGGCCGGCCGCGATTTCCGCCTGACGGACGTTCACGGCCACGTGGTGAACGAACTGTTCGCGTGATGGAGACCGGCAAGTTTCCTGGACGCGTCGGCGATTCCCGGTTGGATTCGCGGCGGAGAACCGTTATTTCTACACGCACTTGATCCGGCCTGAAACATCATCAGCTGCGGTTGTTTGCAGCAACGCCATGCGAATCACAAACGTCTTTCTGAAAAGCTGGAGGCCGTTCGTCGCGGCCCTGCTCCTGCCCGCGACGCTGCCCGCGGCGGACCGGGCGAACTGGACCACCTCGCGCATCCGTGGCACGCCGGAGCCGCCCAAGCCGTTCATCTCCGAGCGGGTGTTCAGCAACATCAAGCTCACCGATGTCCTGGACATGGTGGCGGTCCCGGGGCTCAACCAATGGCTCTTCGTTGAGAACGGGGGCAAGATATGGGCCGTGCCCGATGACATCGGCACGGCGCAGGCGGCCGTCGCCATTGACATCAAGGCCGCGCATCCCCGTTCGGATCACGCATATGCCGTCGCGTTCCATCCGAGGTTTGCGCAGAACAAACAGGTCTTCATCACCTACACCGACGGCGACCAGCTCGAGAACGGCTCGCACCTCTCCCGCTTCAAGGTGGTGCAGGACAATCCGCTGAAGATCGATCCGGCGAGCGAGGAAATCCTGCTCACCTGGCTGAGTGGCGGGCACAACGGCGCGGCCATCCGGTTTGGTCCGGACGGGTTTCTCTACCTCTCCACCGGCGATGCGGAGGTGCCCAATCCGCCCGACCCGCGCAACACCGGACAAAACCTCGATGACCTGCTCAGTTGCATCCTGCGCCTGGATGTGGACCGCGCGGACAAGGGGAAAAAGTATGCGGTGCCGCAGGACAACCCGTTTGTCAGCACTCCGGGCGCGCGGCCGGAAATCTGGGCCTACGGGCTGCGCAACCCGTGGAAAATGAACTTCGACAAGCCCACCGGACGGCTGTGGTGCGGCGACGTCGGCTGGCAGCAGTGGGAAAACATTTTCCTCATCACCCGCGGCGGCAACTACGGCTGGAGCTGCATGGAGGGAAACTACAGTTTGATGCCCGGGCGGAAGGGCCCGACGCCCATCACGCCGCCCGTCGTCACTCACGCGCACAACGAGTCGGCATCCATCACCGGCGGCTACGTGTATCACGGCAAGCGGCTGCCGGAACTGCGCGGGGCCTACATCTACGGAGACTTCGAGACCGGAAAAATCTGGGCGCTGTGGCACGACGGCAGGCAGGTCACCCGCCACGAGGAGATCGCCACCACGTCGCAGAAGATCGTCTCCTTCGGTCAGGATGATGCGGGCGAGCTTTACCATGTCCATTTCGGGAAGCCGGGCACGGTGCACCGGTTGGTGCGCAATCCGAATGCAGGCCGCTCGACGGATTTTCCGCGCAAGCTCAGCGAGGCCGGCCTGTTCAGTGACGTGAAGCGGCAGTTGCCTGCGCCCGGCGTGCATCCCTTTGAAATACGCGCGCCGATGTGGGCGGACGGAGCGCGGGGCGAACGCTTCATCGGCCTTCCCGAGGGAGCCGTCCAGACCAGGCTGCAACTCAACAAGGACGGGCAGGTCGTTTCATCGCGCGTCTCGTGGCCGACGAACGCCGTGCTGGCCAAGACTCTCAGCATGGAAATGCAGCGCGGCAACGCCGCCAGCGCGAAGAAGATCGAGACGCAGGTGCTGCATTACGACGGCTACGCCTGGAACGCCTATGCGTATCGCTGGAACGACGCGGGCACGGATGCCGACCTGGTCGGGCCCAACGGCGACGAGCGGAAGCTGGACCTGGCCGGTGCGGAATTCCCCGGCGGAAAACATCGTTACACCCATCGCATCCACAGCCGCGCCGAATGCCTCCGCTGCCACAACTCGTGGAACGGTTTCAACATCAGCGTCCAGCCGCAGCAGCTGGGCGAGGCGGACACGCGCTCGCTCATGGCCCTGGGCGTGCTTGACGCCAGCTTTCCCCGGGGCAACGCCACCCGGCTCGTGAATCCGCACGACGAACAGCAGCCGCTGGAAGCCCGCGCCCGGTCCTGGCTGCACGCCAATTGCGCGCACTGCCACCGAACCCACGCCGGCGGCTCCGTGCCCGTGACGTTGAATGCGGAGACGCCGCGCGCCGACATGCACCTGGTGGACGACAGTCCCGTGCGCGGCAGCTTCGGCATGAGCGACACCAGGATCATCATGTCCGGAAACCCGTGGCGGAGCGCGCTACTGCACCGCGTGGCGACGACCGGAGCCGACCACATGCCCGCCATCGGCGCGCGGGAAGTGGACGAGGCGGGGCTCAAGCTGCTGGCCGACTGGGCGCGGAGCCTGAAGCCCGCCACGGCGCTGCCGGCGGCAACGCCGGCGAAGGCCGCCATTGAGCCGGACGCGGCCCTGTCCATGGTGGTCACGCACCGTGCTCACGCGCCCGCCGAATTTCAGGACGCGGTGAAACTCGCAGCCACTTCGCCCAACGCCCACATTCGCGGCCTCTTCGAACGCTTCCTTCCCGATGAGCAGCGCGTTGAGACGCTCGGGGTGAACGTCACGGCGGAAAAAATCACCGCCCGGAAGGGTGATGCGAAGCGTGGCGCGGAGCTTTTCAGTGCGACAGGCAAGGCGGCGGCATGTCTTGCCTGCCATTTCCTGAATGGCAGCGGGCGCGACTTCGGCCCCAACCTCTCCGGCGTCGGCGCGCGGCTCAACCGGGCGCAAATCATCGAGAGCATCATCCTGCCCTCGAAGCTGATCGTGCCGGGCTTTCAGGCCGTGAACGTGACGTTGAATGACGGCGACATCCAGACGGGCTTCGTGGTGAAGCGTGAGGGCGATGTGGTGATGCTGAAGATTGCGACCGGCCAGACGGTGCCCTTGAAACGGAGCGACATGAAAGCCGAACAGGCGCAGTCCATGTCACTGATGCCCGAGGGGCTGCTGCAAAGCTTCACCGCCCAGGAGGCCGCCGATCTCGTGGAGCATCTCTCCACGCTCAAGTGAAAACCGTGCGCACGACATCGCCCGCCCGGGCCGGTTGCCGGCATTGCCGGCAACCGTAACACTGAATTGGAAAGTTTAGGACAGAGTCACAAACCAACATCATGAATCAAATCGACCTCACTCAACGTTGCGCCATCGTCACCGGCGGCGCACGCGGCATCGGCCTCGCCATCGCAACGCGGCTGCTTCAGTCAGGCGCCGGCGTTTCCCTCTGGGACGTGGATGCCGCCGCGCTTGTCCAGGCCGCGCAGGAACTCAAGCCGCTGGGCGGCGTGGTCCACACCGCCACGGTGGATGTGACCAACGCTGAATCCACGGAAGCCGCCGCCGCCGCGTCCGCCAAGGCGCTGGGCAAGCTCGACATCCTGGTCAACAACGCGGGCATCGCCGGTGCCAACGCCAAGACCTGGGAGACGAATCCCGCCGACTGGAGCCGGGTGATCGCCATCAACCTCACCGGTCCCTTTCTGTGCTGCCGCGCCGTCATTCCGCACATGCTGGCCAACGGCTATGGACGCATCGTCAACATCGCCTCCATCGCCGGCAAGGAAGGCAATCCGAACGCCGCGCATTACAGCGCATCGAAGGCCGGCGTCATCGCGCTGACCAAGTCGCTCGGCAAGGAGCTGGCCACCAGCAATGTGATCGTGAACTGCGTCACCCCCGCCGTCATCGAGACGGACATTCTCAAGCAGCTGAAGCAGTCGCACATCGACTACATGCTGTCCAAGATTCCGATGGGCCGTTTCGGCAAGACCGGCGAGGCCGGCGCGCTGGTGGCCTGGTTGTGCTCGGAGGATTGTTCCTTCACCACGGGCGCCGTCTTCGATCTCTCCGGTGGACGCGCCACCTACTGAGGCCATCACGCAAACCCGCATGGCCTGTCCGAACTCCAACCCGAAGCCCCCGGCGGGCCGCCCGCCAGGGACGGGGGTGTGCTCATGAACGGCGCACCGGGCGGCGCCCGCCCGCCCTCCTGGAAATGGTGGATCACCGGCCTGCTGCTGCTGGCCACGACCATCAACTACATGGACCGCGTCACGCTCGCCAGCGCGTCCGTGCGGGTCACGCATGAGCTGGGGTTGAATGACGCGCAGTATGGCAACCTCGAGCTGGCCTTTGGCTGGGCGTTTGCCGTCGGCTCGCTGGTCTTCGGCTTTCTCGCCGACAGGTTTCGGATCTACTACCTGTATCCGCTGGTGCTGGCCGCGTGGTCGCTGGTGGGGATGGCCACCGGCTGGAGCCAGGGTTTTGCGGAACTGCTCGTCTGCCGCACGTTGCTGGGCTTTTTCGAGGCGGGCCACTGGCCTTGCGCGTTGAAAACCACGTTCGCCCTGCTGGATGAGAAGGACCGCACCATGGGCAACAGCGTGTTGCAGAGCGGCGCATCCATCGGCGCGATCATCACGCCGCAGATCATGAAGCTGCTCCTGACGGACCAGCCGGGATCGTGGCGGACCACCTTCATCGCCGTGGGCGGCGTCGGGCTGATGTGGGTGCTGCTCTGGTTCGCCTGCCTGCGCCCCCGTGATCTGGACGGCAAGGCCGCGTCTTCGCGCACCGAATCGCCGGTCCTGCTGTGGGACATCCTGCGCAGCGGGCGGTTCTGGGCGGTGGCGCTGCTCATCATGGGCGCGCAGACGGTGTGGCACATCTACCGTGTGTGGCTGATGAAGTTCCTCCAGACCGGGCGCGGGTTTGAGGAGAAGGTGGCGTTGAACTTCAACTCGCTCTACTTCATGGCCACCGACCTCGGGTGCATCATCGCCGGCGGGGTTTCGCTCTGGTTGATCCGGCGGTGGGCGATGCATCCGCACGCCGCGCGGCGCGCGGTGTATGCGGGGGCGTGTGTGCTCACGTCGTTCAGCATCTTCATTCCGTGGCTGGGGAAGGGCTGGCCCCTGCTCGGCACCCTCCTGCTCATCGGCGCGGGCGCGCTGGCCCTGTTCCCCTGCTACTACAGTTTCGTGCAGGAACTTTCCTCCACGCACGTGGGCCGTCTCACCGGGCTGTTGAGCATGTGGGTGTGGGCGGTGACATCCCCGCTCCACAGCTTCTTCGGGATGCTGGCCGATCACTCGAAGAGCTACGATCTCGGCCTCGTCATCGCCGGGCTGGCCCCGTGGCTGGGCGTCATCGCCATGAAATTCCTGTGGCGCGATCCGCCCGGATCGGCGTGCGTCAAGTGATTGTGAAATGAGCCCGCATTCAAACGCCTTCCCATGCTGACCGAACCCACCCGCCTGCGCGATTTCCCCGCCTTGTCGGGGATGACCTATCTCAACACCGCCGCCGAGAGCATTCCGCCCCGTTGCACGGGCGAGGCCATCGAAGCCTACTGGCAGGACAAGCTGCGCGGCATGAAGGGACGCGACGGACACTTCGCCGCCGTCGAGGCCTGTCGCGAGGTCAGCGCGCGGATGATCGGCCTGCAGGCTTCCGAGGTGTCGTTCTGCTCGTGCAGCTCGGAGGCCTACAACCTCCTCGCCTCGGCACTCCAGCTGGGCGCGGATGACGAGGTTGTGGTCACCGATCTTGATTTCCCGGCCGGAGTCACGCCGTGGCTGCGGGCAACGAACGCTCCCAGGCTGCGCCTTTGGAAGGCTGCGGACGGCGCGCTCAACCCGGAGCACCTCGCACCCCTGCTCAGCGCGCGCACCAGGCTGGTCCAGGTGTCGCTCGTGAGCTTCTTCAACGGCCATCGCATCGACTGGAAGCCGTTTTACGCCGCGGTGCGAAAGCTCGCCCCCAACGCGATCCTCTCCGTGGACGTCACGCAGGCGCTGGGCCGCGTGGTGCTGGACTGCCCCGGTGCTGACATCCTCATCTCCAGCACGCACAAGTGGACGCTGGGCATTCACGGCGGGTGCATCATCGGCATTCCGGCGGCCGGCGCGGCGCGGCTCACCACGCACGCCGGCGGCTGGCTGCATCTGCAAAACGCCTTTGATGCCGACCGCTTCGAGCGCGCGGTGACGAAAACCGGCGCGGCCAGCTTCTCCGTGGGGATGCCCAACTTCGTCGCGCTCTACGCCCTCAACGCCTCGCTGCGCTATCTGGAAGGCGTCGGTGTGTCCAGCATCGCCGCCCACGCCGACCCGCTCGTGGCCGCCGCCGAGATGGGCTTGCGCGAGCTGGGAATCAGTTTGCTGGGGGCCTGGCAGCCGCACAACCCCACGGGGATACTGGCCTTCCGGCATCCGCGCAGCGTGGAGATTCATGCGGCGCTCGATCGGGAGAACGTGCATGTCATGCACAACGCCGGCCGCCTCCGGATCGCCGTGCATGGCTACAACACGATGCTGGACATCCAGCGCTTTCTCAGCGTGCTGGCCTCGGCAATGGGAAAACTCTGAACGACCGGTGACCGCTGATGATGCATGATTTCAAATGACCGCAGCTCCCGGACTGCCGGGCCTCCTTTCATCTCTCCACTGACACACCCATGAAAATAATCCGCTACCAAGACTCCACTGGAAACATCGGCCACGCCGCGCTTCAGCCCGACGGTGACGCCCTCAAGCTGGCCGGCAGCATCTACGACTCCCCGCGGGTCACGACGGAGCGCGCCGGGATGGTCAAGCTCCTGGCCCCCGTCGCCCCCAGCAGCATCATCTGCATAGGGTTGAACTACCGCCGGCACGCCGAGGAGACCGGTTCCAAGTTTCCCGAATACCCGGTGATCTTCTTCAAGGGCATCAACACCCTGCATCATCCGGGCGATCCCATTGAGATCCCCACCCACCTGCGCAGCGACGAGGTGGACTACGAATGCGAGCTGGCCGTGGTCATCGGCAGCCGGTGCAAAAACGTCTCCCGCGCCCGGGCGCTTGAACACGTGCTCGGCTACACCTGCTGCAACGACGTCAGCGCGCGCGACTGGCAGATCAAGCGCGGCGGCGGCCAGTGGAGCCGTGGAAAAAGCTTCGACACCTTCAGCCCGCTCGGCCCCTGTCTCGTCACCGCCGACGAAATTCCAAATCCCAACGCCCTGCGCATCAGCACGGTGCTCAACGGCCAGACCATGCAGGATTGGAACACCGACGACATGATCTTCGACGTGCCCGCACTGATCGAGTTCCTCAGCGGCAGCACCACCCTGCTTCCCGGCACGGTCATCCTCACCGGCACCCCGCACGGCGTCGGCATGGCCCAGCGCCCGCCGCGCTGGCTGCGCCCGGGCGACACGGTGAGCATCGAGATCGAACGCATCGGCACGCTGACCAACCCGGTGATCGAGGAGCCCTGACCTGGCCGCCCTTTTCCGTTTCGTGAAGGCCGCGAAACCCAGGCAACTCCCATGACTGCCCTCACCAACACCCTGGCGGACCTGGTCCGCATCAACTCCGTCAACCCCGCCTACGGCGATGACGGCAGCGAGGCGAATGTGCTTCCCCTGCTGCGCGAATATTTTTCCAGCCGGGGCATCGAGACGTTTGCGCAGGAGGTTTTCCCCGGCCGCCACAACCTCATCGCCCGGCTGCCGGGCCGGACGCAGCGCCGGATCGTGTTCGAGGCGCACACCGACACCGTCTCGATCAAGGGCATGACCATCCCGCCCTTCGAGCCAGCCATCCGCGACGGCCGGCTGCATGGGCGCGGATCCGTGGACGACAAGGCCGGGCTTGCCGCGATGATGCACGCGGTCGCCTCCATCAAGGCCGACGGCCTGGTGCCGGCCTGCGAGGTGTGGTTGGCCGCCGTGGTGGACGAGGAGTTCAGCTACCGGGGCGTGGTGAAACTCTGCGAAGGAATTGAGGCCGAGGCCGCCATCGTGGCCGAGCCGACCGAACTGCGCGCCGTCATCGCCAGCAAGGGCGTGTTGCGCGCGCGCATCATCACGCGGGGCCGGGCCGCGCACAGCGCGAAGCCGCACCTGGGCAACAACGCCATCACGCAGATGTCCCGGCTGGTGCTGGCGTTCGATGAGGAGAACGCCCGGCTCGCCGCCCGCTCGCATCCCCTGCTGGGCTCCCCGACGGTGAGCGTGGGCGTGATCCACGGCGGGGTGCAGGTGAACCAGGTGCCCGACCGCTGCGCCATTGACATTGACCGACGCCTGCTGCCCGGCGAGAGCGCTGCCGACGCGCTGGCGAATTACCAATCCCTGCTCGACCGCCTGAAGGCCGCACACCCGGGGTTTGACGCCGTCATCGAGACTCCGTTGCTGCTGGTGGACGAGGCGCTCAACACGCCTGCGGATGCCCCGGTGGTGCAGCACGCGTGTCAGGTGTTGCGCGGCCTCGGGTTGAATGACCAGCCGTGCGGCGTGCCCTTCGGCAGCGATGCCAGCAAACTTTCCCGGGCCGGCATTCCGACCATCGTCTTCGGCCCCGGAAGCATCGACCAGGCCCACTCGGTGGACGAGTATGTGGAACTTGCCCAGGTGAATCAGGCCGCCGCCTTTTACCGTCAGTTCGTTCTCAGCTACCAGTAAACCACGGCAACTCAACCGCACCATGAACCCATCCCCCATGACCACCCGCCGCGCCTTCCTTCATTCCTCCGCGCTGGCCGCCTTGGCCACCGCCGGGTGCTCCTCGCTCCCCGGCGCGACCCGGGGCACCATTGATGCCCACGTCCACGTCTGGACGCCGGACACCCGGCGCTACCCGCTCGCGTCCGGCTTCAGCCGCGAGAAGGACATGGTGCCTCCCAGCTTCACCCCGGCGGAACTCTTCGCGCACTGCCGCCCGCAGGGAGTCAGCCGAATCGTCCTCATCCAGATGAGTTTCTACGAGTTCGACAACCGCTACATGCTCGATGCCATGGCGCAGCACCCCGGCACCTTCAGCGGCGTGGCCATCGTGGAGGAAAAGAAGCCCGACGTGGTCGCAACGATGAAGTCGCTTGCGGCCCGGGGCGTGCGCGGCTTCCGCATCTACACCGACAAGGCGAAGGCCGAGGCATGGAGCCAGTCCGCCGGCATGAAGCAGATGTGGTCGTATGCCGCCGACGCCGGTCTCTCGATGTGTCTGCTGGCCAATCCCGACGCCCTGCCCGCCGTGCAGCGCATGTGCCGGGCCTATCCCCGCACGCGCGTCGTCATCGACCACTTCGCCCGCATCGGCGTGAAGGGCTCGGTGCCGCCCGCCGACCTCGACCAGCTTTGCCGCCTCGCGGACTCCGGGCACACGCACGTGAAGACCTCCGCCTTCTACGCGCTGGGCGCGAAGAAGGCGCCTTACACCGATCTTGCTCCGATGATCCGCCGGTTGCGCGAAACCTACGGTGCCGCCCGCCTCATGTGGGCGAGCGACTGCCCCTACCAGGTGGGCGAAGGCCACAGTTACGCCGACTCCATCGCCCTCATCCGCGACCGGCTGGATTTCCTCACCGTTGACGACAAGGAGTGGATGCTGCGCAAGACGGCGGAGAAGGTGTTTTTCTCCTGAGAGCCTGTCTGACGGGGAAATAAGCCTTGGCGCGGACAACCGTTACGTGTAGGTAGCGGTCCGTTTTCCGATTCGAACACCGCGCCGCCTATGAGTTCCACCGACACCGCCTCCAGACCCGTCACGGGCATCTGGTGGAAAGACCTCACCCCGTATCACTGGTTCGTCTTCACGGTCGCGTGTCTCGCGTGGCTGTTTGACTGCCTGGACCAGCAGCTCTTCCTGCTTGCCCGGACCGGCGCGATGAAAAAGCTCCTCGCCCCGGGGATGGACGTGAAGCTGTATGGCGGCTATGCGACCACGATTTTCGTCGCCGGATGGGCCACGGGCGGGCTCATTTTCGGTGCCGTCGGCGACCGTTTCGGCCGGGCGAAAACACTCTCCTTCACGGTGCTCCTTTACTCGGTCTGCACCGGCTTGTCGGCCTTTTCCACGGGCTGGATTGACTTCGCGATTTACCGTTTCGTGACCGGGCTCGGGGTGGGCGGGGTCTTTGGCCTCTCGGTGGCGCTGGTGGCGGACAGCCTGCCGGAACACGCGCGCACCGGGGCGCTGGGCCTGCTGCAGGCGCTCTCGGCGGTGGGCAACATCACCGCCGGCTGCGTGGCCATTGTGCTGGGCAACCTCGAAGGCACGACGATTCCGGCGGGGATGTCGTGGAAATACATGTTCCTGATCGGAGCGCTCCCGGCCTTCCTCTGTGTGTTCATTCTGGTCCGCCTGAAGGAGCCGGAGAAATGGGTGAAGGCCCGGGCCGAAGGCAGGCTGACGGGGGCCAAGTTCGGCTCTTACGCGTCGCTCTTCGGCGAGGCGCGGTGGCGTCGCCCCGCGTTGCTGGGCATGTGTCTTTGCATTTCAGGCGTGGTGGGGCTGTGGGGCATCGGTTTTTTCAGCCCTGAACTGGTCGGCGACGTGCTGGAGCGCTCGCTGCGGAAGGATGGCATCGCCCCTGACAAGATTTCCCAGGCCAAGACCGTGTGGTCGGGCGTGAACATGATCGTGCAAAACCTCGGGGCGTTCTGCGGCATGATCGCCTTCACCAAGGCGGCGCAGCGCTGGGGCCGCAAGCCGGCCTTCGCCGTCGCGTTCATCGCGGCGTTCCTGTCCACGGTCGGCTACTTCCAGCTCTTCAACGGCAAGGGCGACATCTGGATGAGTTTCGTGATGGGTTTCTGCCAGCTCGGGCTCTTCGCGGGCTTCGCCATCTACCTGCCCGAGCTGTTCCCCACGCGTCTGCGCAGCACCGGCACGAGCTTCTGCTACAACGTGGGGCGTTTCATCGCAGCCGCCGGGCCTTTCCTGCAGGGCCAGATGACGGTGTGGTTCGCCGGGGTCAACCCCACGCCCGAGGCGAAGCTGGCCGCCTTCCGCAATGCCTGCGGCTGGATGAGCCTGGTGTTCCTGCTGGGCCTGGTCGTGGTGTTCTTCCTGCGTGAGACCAAGGGCCAGCCGATGCCGGAGGACGCGGAGCCGGCGAAGTAAGCGCGGCCGGTCGCAAGGCTCAGACGGAGAAGAACTCCTTGATCTTGTTGAGGAAGTCGTTGGCGTATTCCTCGTGGCTCTTGGGGGCCACGGCGAGGCCGCGTTGGGTTTCCGATTCCGCCAGGATCACCTCGGTCTCGAGCCGGCGCAGGGCGAGGATTTCGCTGAGCCCCTCCACCAGTTCGGGCGATTCGCGCAACACCTCGGCCATGCGGTCGCGTTGAATGAGGACAACCTCTGAATCCTGGGTGGCCACCACGGTGGCGCTGAGTTTCTCGCCGGTCAGCAGGGAGATTTCGCCGAGGCAGTCGCCGGTGCGGACCACGCTGACGCGCATCGGCTTGCCATCCGCATCGACGAATACGTCCGCCTCGCCGTCCACGATCACATACAACGCGCTGGCTTCCTCGCCCTGCCGGAAGATGCGCTCGCCCTTTCCGAAAAGCTGTTTCAGCGCGCCGGTCACGAGTTTCTGGCGCTGCGGCTCGCTCAAAACCCTGAAGATCATGTTGCGCCCGAGAATGTCGGTGATGTGGCGGGCCTGCGCCTCGGAGTCGTCCTTGGGCCGGAGGTATTGCACCACGCGCTGCGGCAGCGGAATGGGAATGCCGGCACGGCGCAGTTCATACCATGCGTCCGTGCGGACGGCGTCGGCGATGTTGTCCTGCAGGGCATCGCGCTCGATCCAGAACTTGACCTCGTAAACCACGGTGCTTTCCGCGAATTCCTTCAGGAAGACCTGCGGGGCCGGGTCTTTCAGAACCCCCTCCACGTCGGCCGCGGCGCGCAGGAGGATGCGGCGGACCTTGTTGGGCGGGGCCTCGTAATCGGCCGGCACGGTGACGCGCATGGCGTGGTGCGGCGTGGGATAGCTGTAGTTCTGAAGGTGGACGTTGATGATGTCCACGTTGGGGATCTCGATGTAGGTGTGATCCACCGTGCGGAGCAGGGTGGAGCGCCAGTTGAGCTCCATCACTTCCGCGAGGCGGTTGTCGATGTAGAGCCAGTCGCCCTGCTTGAGCGGCTTGTTGAGCTGGATGGTCAGCCCGGCGGTGAGGTTGGTGATGAGCGGGCGCAGCGCGAGGCCGGCCGCGAGGCCGAGGCCGCCGCCGGCGGCGATAAGTCCCGGCACACGCACGTCGAAGATGAATTGCAGGACGAGCAGGGTTGCCGCGGTGATGCCCACCAGCCGGGTGGCATGGGTGAAGAACCGGGGCACGACCATGTTGCGTTTCTTGGCGAAGTAACCCTCCCAGTAGAAGCGGTTGAACAGCGTCAGCAAGAGCAGCGCGTCCAGCATGCACGCCGTCGCCACGATGATGCGGTGAGCCTCGCGGTTGAATTCCAGGTAGAAGGAGCCAACCAGCACCGCGTTGGAGATGCAGATGAAGTGGTAGGGCATTCCCAGCCGGACATTCCAGCGCTGCCGCAGCTGCTTGCCCAGCCACAGCATGAGGAGATAGACCGACGGAAACAGGATGACCGCCATGTAGGTGTCTTGCATGCGCGTGTGTTTCTATTCTGTGAGACCGTGCGGTTCCCGCAACCTGGAAATTTGCCGCCGGCCCGGCCGGCTGGCGAACCCTACCGGCTCAAGTTCAGACAAACCAGCCTGTCCTCGCTGCGAAGGTAAAGCCGTTTGTGCGCGAGAACCGGCGCGGTCCATGTCGGATAGCCCAGCATGGGAGCCTGCCACCGCGCGAGTTCCTCCGGTTGTTTGGGGTTCGGCCTGAAGATGCCGAGCATGCCCGCCTCGCCGAGCACGAAGAGTTTTCCGTCCGCGAGTATCGCGGAACCGCGGCCGTAAACCGGGAACTTGGTGCCGTGGGGCGGGTGTTTCTGCCAGCGTTCGTCACGGCTCCAGGTCATCCTGCCGGTTTTGAGCTCCACGCAGCGGAACGTCGCGTCCGGTTCGTCGCGCCCGCTGAATGCGTAGAGATGACCGTCGAGCAGGATGGGCGTGTTCCAGTGGAGTTCAAGCGCGGGCACTTTCCACCGGCCGGTGACGGGGTCCCGGTCGGCGGAGTCGAACGGATGGCGCGCGGGGTCGCGCCAGACCTCGTCGAAGGATTTGCCGTCGGGCTTCACACGCAACAGCACCGCGCCGCTGCGGTAGTAGGCGGCGGAAATCAGCACGAGATCGTCCTGCACGAGGGGGTTCATCGCGTTCACGGAGTCATTGGCCTGCGACTGGAACCAGCGGCTGAAGTTGACCGCGCCGTTGGCGGGGTTCACGGAGCAGAGGCCCTGGCGCATGAGGCAGAAGAGGTGGCGTTGTCCGTGAATCGTCGCCGCCACGGGCGACGAGTAGCTGGCGAGCTTCTCGTGCCCGGTCCACTCGTAGGGGGCTTCCGCCCGCCAGCCCAGCGTGACGACGCCGGCCCAGTTGGTTTTGCCGACGTTTTGCCAGAGAGTCTTCCCGGACGCCGCGTCGAAGGCGACCATGCCCGCGTTGGGCTGGCCGCCGACCATCACAATGAGTTTTCCGTCCTCTATGATCGGCGTCGAACCGACACCGAAGAAGGGTTCCGGAACGTTGAATTCCTTCGCCGTGTCGCGTTCCCAGATGATTTTGCCGGTCATGAGGTCAAGGCAGAGCAGCCTGCCCTCCGCGCCAAACGTGTAGCAGCGGTCGTGGGTGAGCAGCGGCGTGCAGCGCGGGCCGTTGTTGTAGCCGTAGGGATCTTGATAGCGGCTCGGGTAGGCGCGCCGCCAGATGGACCTGCCCGTTGCCGGATGCATCGCTTCGACGATTTCCTCCTCCTTCACGCGGTGGTGGAGCACGAGCAAGTCGCCACGCACGGAAGGCGCGCTGTAGCCTGCGCCGATGTCGCGCTGCCAGACAACGGTCGGGCCGTCCTTTGGAAAAGTGTCGAGCAGACCCGTCTCCCGGGAAGTGTTGTTGCCGCGTGGACCGAGGAACTGCGGCCAGTCCTCGGTGATTTCAGCGGCGTAAACAGAGCTGGCGGCCAGCAACGCGGCGAACAATGGGCGACGAGTGTTCATGCGGATGCGCGGAGGTTCCCGTCGCCGCGCGGGCAGCGCAAGTGAAAGATCGCTGATTGATGCGCAAACCGACACGGAAGCGGGGCACTTGAACTCGCCGTGTCAAATGCCGGGCTTGCGCGCTTTCCGGCCTGTGTTACCAATTGCTTCATGTCCACGCAAAACCCCCGCTCTCATTGCGGCTGCTCATTGAGCCGCCGTTCTTTCATCCAGACCACCCTGGCCGCCGCCGCCGCGTTCGAAGCGCCAGTTCTGGCTGCACCGCTGGCGAAGGACCGGCCCGAGACGCTTGTCGCACAGCTTTACAAGAGCCTCGACGGGAAGCAGCGCGGGGAGATGTGCTTCCCGTTCGACCACCCGCTGCGCAGCAAGGTGGACAACAACTGGCACATCACCAAGACCTCGCTTGATGGCAACCTCAAGGCTGACCAGCGCGATTTGGTGAAGCAAATCTTCATGGGCCTTCACAGCGAGGAATGGGCGGAAAAGGTTTACGCACAGGTTGAGCACGACAGCGGCAAGGCCGGCTTCGGGAGCAGCTCCATCGCGCTCTTCGGCGAGCCGGGCACGGGCAAGTTCGAGTTTGTGCTCACGGGCCGGCACTGCACGCGCCGTTGCGATGGAGATTCCGTGGAGGGTGCGGCCTTTGGCGGCCCCATCTTCTATGGACATGCGGCAAGGAGCTTTTATGAGAAAGCCGATCATGCGGGGAATGTGTATTGGTATCAGGCGAAGCGCGCCAACGAGGTCTATCAGATGCTGGACGGTAAACAGCGCCAGCTCGCCCTTCTTGATCAACACCGTGGCGAGCATGGCACCGACACTGTGAAACTCACCGGAAGGAAGACCGGTCTGCCCGGCATTCCCCTCACCGAGCTGGCTCGTGACCAGAAGGACATGGTCCGCAAGGTTCTGGCTGATCTACTCGCGCCCTTCCGCAAAACCGACACCGACGAAGTGATGAAGCTGGTCGAAAAGAACGGCTTCGACAATCTGCACATGGCCTTCTTCAAGCAGGGAGACATCGGCGAAGACGGTGTCTGGGATGTGTGGCAGCTCGAAGGCCCGGCGATGGTCTGGTATTTCCGTGGCGAGCCCCATGTCCACACCTGGGTGCATGTGCGTGACGGTGCGTAGCGCCACAGAGCGGCTTCCTTCCTCCGAGCGCTCCGTTGTGAGACCACTTAAGGTTCGACACTGCGATGGTTGGTTCCTACCCTTCTACCACCATGAACATGCTGTTCTTGAACGGTCCAAATTTAAATCTGCTTGGCCAGCGACAGCCTGACATCTACGGCAGGACGACTCTCGCGGACATTGAGGTTCGTTTGCGTGAGATGGCGTCGAAGGCTGGGGTTACCATGGACTTTCGCCAATCGAATCATGAGGGCGAACTGGTTCAATGGATTCAACAGGCTCGTGGAAAGTTCGACGTTATCGTAATTAACGCCGCCGCCTACACTCACACGAGTGTCGCCCTTCGGGATGCGATTACTGCCGCAGAGGTGCCGACCATTGAGATTCACCTCTCAAACATCCATGCCCGTGAGGAGTTTCGGCATCGCTCGCTCATCGCTGCGGTTTGCAAGGGGCAGATCGCAGGTTTTGGCGAAAACTCATACTTCTTGGCGTTTGAAGCGGCTTTACAGTTAAAGCGGTCGTGAAGTGGACTTCAGAGTGAGGCTTTTGGCGTTTGATCGAGAGATGTAGCAGCTTTCGATTGTCACCGAATGTCCGCTTGACGCTGCGCTTCCTACTCTCTACGCTCCGCCTCCACTGAACATTGAAAGTGCGGTTTGGCCTGCGTGAATCGCCTTTTCTGCAAATGAGCAACTGCTCTCATACCGACTTAAATCCCTCAACCGGGAGGACACTGTGGACCTGAAAGACATCAAAGCCATCATTGACCTGATGAAGAAGAACTCCATCTCGGAGTTCGAACTCGAGCGACAGGAATTTAAGATTCGTCTTAAGCGCGGAGGCATCGGGCCCGTTGCATACGATGACGCTCCTGTGGTTCAGCAGCTCGCCCCGTCGGCTTCGGTCCCAGCTTTGTCGGCTGCGGCTATGACTCCATCGGTGCCCGTTTCGAGCGAAACCGACATCAAATCACCGATGATTGGGACGCTCTATCGTTCACCTTCTCCCGAATCAGCTCCTTATGTGGATGTTGGGTCTGAGGTTGGGCCTGACACCGTGGTCTGCATCATTGAGGCTATGAAGGTGATGAACGAGATCAAGGCCGAGACGCGCGGCGTCATCACCCAAGTTCTCACTGAAAACTCCAAGCCGGTCGAATTTGGTCAGCCCCTCTTCAAGATTCGTCCGCTCTAACTCCGGTCTGCCACCGGATACTTCACTCTCCCGATGTTCGAGAAAGTCCTCATCGCCAATCGCGGCGAAATCGCCGTCCGCATCATCCGTGCCTGCAAGGAACTCAACATCCGCACCGTCGCGGTTTATTCGGACGCCGATGCCAACTCCATGCACGTTCAGATGGCCGATGAGGCGATCTGTATTGGTAAAGGGCCGAGCAAGGAGAGTTATTTGCGCATTGACCGCCTCATCAGCGCGGCGGAAATCGCCGACGTGGATGCCATCCATCCCGGCTACGGCTTCCTGTCTGAGAACGCCCACTTCGCCGACGTTTGCGAAAGCTGCAACATCCGCTTCATTGGGCCCAGTTCCCGGGCGATGAACGCGCTCGAGGACAAGCAGGTCTCCCGGGCCTTGGCCAAGAAGGCTGGCGTCGCGACGCCGCCCGGCTCCGAGGGCACCATCGAGAATGAGCAGGAGGCACTCAGCATCGCCAAGAAGATCGGCTATCCGGTCATGATCAAAGCCATCGCCGGCGGCGGTGGACGTGGCATGCGCGTCGCTCACAACGACATCTCGATGATCAAGGGCTTTCACACCTGCCGTTCAGAGGCCGAGAAGGCTTTTGGCAATGCCGGGGTTTATATCGAGAAATTCATCGAGAATCCGCACCACATCGAGTTTCAGATCCTCGGGGATAACCGGGGCAACCTCATTCATCTCGGCGAGCGCGACTGCTCCATCCAGCGGCGCAACCAGAAGCTCATCGAGGAATCTCCTTCGCCCCTGTTTGACCGGAAGGATTTTCGCGACCTGCGCAAGAAAATGGGCAAGGCCGCGCTCAAGATCGCCGAGGCCGCCAACTACACCAGCGCCGGCACCGTTGAGTTCATCGTGGATGACCACGCGAACTATTACTTCCTGGAGATGAACAAGCGCATCCAGGTCGAACATCCCGTCACCGAGGAAATCACGGGCGTGGATCTCGTGAAGCAAATGATCCTCATCGCCGCCGGGGAGCAGCTCCGCATCAGCCAGAGCGACGTCCCGGTGCGCGGTCACGCCATCGAGTGCCGCATCAACGCGGAGGATCCGTTCGACGACTTCCGCCCTTCGCCCGGCCGCATCGACATGTATTACGCCCCCGGCGGTCCCGGGGTGCGCATCGACAGCCACGCTTACGCCGGCTACACCATCCCGCCCTACTACGACTCGATGATTTCCAAGCTCATCGTCTGGGGCAAGGACCGCCGCGACGCCATGGAACGCATGTCCCGCGCCCTGAGCGAATACATGATCACCGGCATCAAGACCACCATCCCCTTCCAGCAGGCGATCCTGCAGGATCCGAACTTCCGTCGCGGCGTTTACTCCACGAACTTCATTGAGCAACTCCTTGGCGGCGGACGCCGGGAGTTGATTGAAGAGAAGGCCTGACGGATGTTCAGCCCATGAAATGGCTGAAGCGATTTGAATCAGACTTCGTGTGTTTCAGCATCGAGGGCAGGACCAAGTTCTTTCGAGTCCCCGCGTTTTTGCGGAAGGAGTCTGAGTTCAAGCTGAAACCGAGGCGCGCCCAAGGCTGCCCGCACTACTTCCGCTTCTGGAGTTTCAGGAAGTTGGCCATGATCTGGCGGCCGTTTTCCGTGAGGATGCTTTCCGGGTGGAACTGCACGCCCCAGATGGGCAGCTCCCGGTGCCGCACGCCCATGATCTCGCCTTCGTCGGTCTCGGCGGTGATTTCGAGGCACGCCGGAAGGGTGTCGCGCTTGATGACCAGCGAGTGGTAGCGGGTGGCGTTGAAGGGATTGGGCATCCCGGCGAAGAGGTCTTCGCCATTGTGGCGGATGGGCGAGGTTTTGCCGTGCATCATGCGGTGGTTCACGACCACTTCAGCACCGAACGTGTGGCCGATGCACTGGTGGCCGAGGCAGACGCCAAAGAGCGGAACATGAGGTCCGAAAGCGCGAATGATGTCGTTCGAGAGGCCGGCCTCGCGCGGCGAGCACGGGCCGGGCGAGACAAGGATGCGCTCGGGCTTCAGGTCGCGGATCTGGTCGAGCGTGACTTCGTCGTTGCGGACGACACGGAGGTCCGCCTTCAACTCGCCCAGATACTGCACGAGGTTGAAGGTGAACGAGTCGTAGTTGTCGATGACCAGGATCATGCCGGACCGGGCGAAGGTAGCGGTGGGGCGGGAGTTTGGAAACTTCAATTCCAAGGCGTCCGCCGCCGGAGTTCTCGCGCGCATTTCTAGGCTTTCCTGCCGGGCGCCTTTGGCCTAACACTCCGGCTAACGCGTGTATCTCAACTACTACGGACTGCGCGAGCCGCCGTTCAACATCAACCCGAACCCGCGGCTCATGTTCTACAGCGCGAAGCATCGCGAGGCGCTGAACCATCTCCTATACGGCATCCGTGAGCGCAAGGGCTTCGTGCAGCTCACCGGCGAGGTGGGCGCAGGCAAGACCACCATCTGCCGCGCGCTGCTCGAGCATCTCGGCCCCAACTACGCCACCGCGCTCATCCTCAACCCGGTCCTCAACTCCGACCAGTTGATGAAGGCCATCGCGATGGAGTTTGGCCTGCAGGTCAAGGGCATGGACCGGCTGGAGACCGTCGCGTCGCTCAACCAGTTCCTGCTCGACCAGGTGATGAAGGGGCACGATGCCGTCCTCATCATCGACGAGGCTCAGGATCTCACCCCTGAACTGCTCGAACAGGTGCGCCTGCTGTCCAACCTTGAAACGGACGACCGCAAGCTCCTTCAGATCATTCTCCTGGGCCAGCCGGAGCTGCGCGACCGGTTGAACAAACACGAGCTGCGCCAGCTCCGGCAGCGCATCACCGTGCGCTACCATCTCGCCCCGCTCACGCCACGCGAGGTGAGCCAATACATTCAGCACCGGCTTGCCGCCTGCGGTGCGAACGGCTCCCCATACTTCAGCGCCCCCGCCGTCTGGCGCATTCACCGCTACAGCACCGGCATCCCGCGCCTCGTCAACGCGCTGGCGGACAAGTGCCTGCTCGCCGCCTTCGTGCAGAAGCGCGACCGCGTGAGCTTCAACATGGTCGGCACCGCCATCCGCGAACTGGAGGGCCGCATCCGCGTATGAGCCTCATCAACGACGCCCTCAAGCGCGCCGCCGAAGCTCAAGGCCAGGCGCAGGCCCCGGCGCATCCGCGCGCCCGCGGGCCCAAGGGCATCGAAGACCTGCCGGTGCCGATGACTCCCGTGGCCACCCGTGAGCGGCCCGCCTGGCTGCCCGCCGCCGGCATCGGTCTGCTCGTTGTCATCTTGTTGAGCGCGTCGGGTTTCTTTTTTGCGAAATGGTGGAAGGAACGCCAGAGCTGGCAACCCTACGCGGAAACGCCGCCCGATCCTGACCCGGCCACCGACTCTGTCGCTAAATCAAAGCCTCCGCCTGACACCAAACAGGGCAGGGTCGGCACCAAAGCCCCGCCAGTCACCCCTCCCGCAGCCATCAATCCGCCGGTGAAGACCAACGTGGCGGTTGCGCCCGTCGCTCCGCAGCCAAAGCCAGTCACACCGGAGCCGCCTCCACCCAAGCCCGCCCCGCCCACCGTCAGCGTCGCTGTCAATCCGCCGCCCAAGCAGCCGGACGTTCCCGCTCCCGCCCCCGTCGTCAAACCTGAGCCGCCGCCGGTTTCCCCTCCGGCGATCACGCCTCCGAAAGTGGAAACCAATCCCGTCGTGGTGATACCGCCGCCTCCGACGGCGAAGAGACCCGACTCCGTCAAAGTCGCCGCCGTCCAATTCCCCGAGCTGAAGCTTCAGGGCATCATCCGGGGCAAAAAGAAGATCACCGCCATCGTAAACGGCAAGACACTCACGATTGGCGACCGCATCGAGGGCGCATCGCTGCTGAAGATTGACCTGGAGAGCGTCACCTTCGAGAAGGGGAGCGAGCGCAGGGAACTGTTCCTCCTGCGGTGAGCGGGACGGGAGCAGGATCAAGATCAGGAGCACGAACATGAGTTTGGACGCGCCCGCCACTTCTCCTCCTGCTCGTAATCCTGATCCTAATCCTGCTCCGCCTTCGCCCCCGTGATCCCCCCCTGCATCCTCCACGAAGACGGGCACCTGCTGGTCGTGAACAAGCCCGCCGGCTGGAACACCCACGCGCCCGCACCCTTTGCCGGCGAAGGCATCTACGACTGGTTGCGCCACCGCGAACCGCGCTGGGCCAGCCTCGCCATCATCCACCGCCTCGACAAGGAGACCAGTGGAGTCCTCGTCTTCGGGAAAACTCCGGTCGCGAACAAGTCGCTCACCGAGCAGTTCGAACAGCGCAAGGTCAGCAAGCGCTACCTCCTCCTCACGGACCGACCGCCGCCGCAGGATGAACTCTTGGTGCGCAGCAACATCGCCCGCCAGGGCGAGCGCTACGTGAGTCTGCCCGCCGGTGCCGGCGGCGAGCCGGCGGAGACGCGATTCAAGTGCGGAACGCGGAACGCGGAACGCGGAACGTGGGAAGTCGCTGCGGAGCCGCACACGGGCCGCACGCACCAGATTCGTGTCCATGCCGCTGCAAACGGCTTCCCGATCCTTGGCGACACGCTTTATGGCGGCACGCCTGGCGCGCGGGTTTTTCTCCACGCTGCGGAGATCACGTTCGCCCATCCCGCCACCGGCGAACCGGTCACCTTCCGCGCCCCGGCAGATTTTCAGGCGGACGCGCGTCTGGCCCTGCGGCGGGCGCTCGGCTTGTCGTCGGTAGGGCGAGACTCCGTCGAGCCGCATTTCGAGCGCAACGAGGCGAGCGCAGCGAGCATCTCGGGCAGCGCCCTGATTTCCGAAGAAACTCGCTTCGCTCGCGCCTCCTTCGTCGGCAAACGGGGCTCGACAGAGTCTCGCCCTACCAGCGTGCCGCCCACCACCGCCTTCCGCCTCGTTCATGGTGCGGCAGACGGCCGGCCCGGCTGGCAGGTTGAACGACTCGGCGATTTCCTCCTCTCGCAATCCGAAGCCGCGCCCACCAGTGCGCAGGCGGACCAGCTCGCCGTGTGGCTCAGGCAACTCGGCCTGCGCGGCGCTTATCACAAGCGCCTCGACCGCCAAGTGCGCCAGGCAAAGGCCGAACAGATGTCCCCGCAACTCATCCTCGGCACCGCCGCCCCCGAGCGTTTCGTTGTGCATGAGAACGGGCTCCAGTTTGAACTCAGCTTCAGCGAGGGCTACAGCTACGGCCTCTTCCTCGACCAGCGCGACAACCGCCGCCGGTTGCTCACAGGTCATGTGGCGTCGGGCTTCCCATTCCCCATTCCCCATTCCCCATTCCCCATTCTCAACTGCTTCGCCTACACCTGCGGCTTCTCCGTCGCGGCGGCAAAGGCCGGCGCGCGCACGACCAGTCTCGACCTCTCGAAGAAGTATCTGGAGTGGGGCCGGCGGAACTTCGCGCTGAACGGCCTCGACCCGGCGGCGCACGACTTCATCTACGGTGATGTCTTCGACTGGCTGCGGCGGCTGACGAAGAAGGGCCGGCAGTTCGACGCCATCCTCTTGGACCCGCCGACGTTTTCGCAGTCGAAGGAAAGCGGCGTCTTTCGCGCGGAGAAGGACTGCGGGAAGCTCGTCTCGCTCGCGCTGCCGCTGCTGCGGCCCGACGGGATTCTGTTCGCGTCCACCAACTGCATGACGCTCTCATCCGAGGAATTTCTCGCCACCATCGAGGCCGCCGCCTCCCGCGCCGGCCGCCGCATCGTCCAGCAGCACTACGTCCCGCAGCCGCCGGACTTTCCCATCACACGGGACGAGCCGGCCTACTTGAAGACGGTGTGGCTGCGGGTGAGTTGAGCCAAGTTGTTTGCCCGCGGATGGCGCAGATAACGCGGATGAAGACCTTCTTAACCGGGACGATGCAGTTGCCGCGCTCCAACTGCATGGATTCGGCTTAATCCGCGTTATCTGCGCCATCTGCGGGCCTCCACTTCACCGCCCCGACAACCACGCCACGATGTGTCCGCGGCCGAAGAGCCAGATGACCGCCGCCAGCGCGATGTAGGGACCGTAGGGCAGCCGGCTGGACCACTCGCGGCGCTTGCAGAGAATGAGCGTTACGCCCACGACCGAGCCGATGAGAGCGCTGACCATCAGCGAGAAGAGCACCGCCGGCCAGCCGAGGAAGGCCCCGATGGCCGCCATGAACTTCACGTCGCCGAAGCCCATCGCCTCGCGCGGCAGCACGATGCCGCTTGTCACGGCCTCCATGTGGCGCACGGTGGACGGGTCGAACTCGTCCTGTCCGACGCGCAGCTTCACGGGCGAGAGGCGGACGTCCACGTTCCAATACGAACGGTCCACCAGCTCCAGCCGCGCGGCACGGAACGCCACCGTGTCGCTGCTGCGGTAGAACAGCTCTTCGTAGGCCACGGGGCCGTCCGGCAGGAGCAGCTCGTTCTCCGTGAAGGTGACGGTCGAATGCTCCGGCAGCACGATGCGTTGCTGGCCGAAGAGCAGCTTGCCCAGCCGCAGGATGCCATACACCAGCCCGCCGCCCACCACGAGGCCGAGCGCCGCCGCCTTCAAACCATCCGCCGCCTTCGCGCCGCCGTGGATCTCGGGGAAAAGACCGGACAGCACCACGCCCGCAACCATGCCGCCGATAGTGATCTCATCGGGGATGATGAAGTGCTCGAAGTCAATGAACGTGGCGACGATGAAGCCGGCCAGCAGCACGCAGTAGATGATCGGCGAAGGAAAACCCTTGCCACCAAAATGCAGCCAAGTCGCGAGGAACATCAACCCCGTGAGCAGCTCGACGGCGAAGTAGCGCGCGGAAATGGGCGCGGCGCAGTTCGCGCATTTGCCCCGCAGCCAGAGCCAGGTCGCCAGCGGGATGTTGAGGTAGCCCGGGATTTGATACTGGCAGTGCGGGCAGTGCGACGGCGGCGTGACGATGCTCTGGCCCAGCGGCATCCGGTGGATGCACACGTTCAGGAAGCTGCCGACGATGCAGCCGAACACGAAGAAGGTGATCGACCAGAAGTGAAACGGCACGGCGGCCAGGGTGGATGGCTCAGGCGTTGCCATAAATGTTTTTGACCAGCGCCGCGCGCATGACCTCCACCGGCGCCGGCCGGCCGGTCCAGATTTCCAGCGCCTTCGCGCCCTGGTAGAGCAGCATGCCGAGACCGTTTGCGATCCGGCAGCCGGCGGCCCTGGCCGCGCGCAGCAGCGGCGTCTCGGCGGGCCGGTAAATCATGTCATAGACCGCGCGCGTCCGGCGCAGCGGAAACTTCATCTCGTCCAGCGGCGAGCCGTCGCCCGGCTTCAAGCCGAGCGAGGTGGCATTCAAAACAAGGTCAACATCAGCGTCAGGCCAGCCCGCTTGCACGCGCACCGCCGGGAAGCGCGTGCGAATCTCCGCGGCGACTTCCTCCGCCTTGCTGGCGGTTCGGTTGACGAGGAAGAGCGAACCGACGCCGTCGGAAGCCAGCTTGAGCGCCGCCGTCCGGCCCGCGCCGCCTGCGCCGAGCAGGAGCACGCTGCCGCCGCGCGGCTCGAAGCCGAGGTCTTCGCGGAGCGAACGCGTGATGGCGCCGGCGTCCGTGTTGAAGCCGTGCGAGCGCAGTTCGCCGACTTCGTCCGGGTTCACCTTCGCGAGTGGCTGCCACGCGCCAGACGCGTCCTTCGCCTCGAAGCGCACGGTGTTGACCGCGCCCCACGTCTGCGCCGATTCGTCGAGCGCGTCCACGATGTCCACGGCGAGCAGCTTGTGCGGCACGGTGAGATTGAGGCCGATGAATTTCATCGCCTGCGCGCCGGCGATGGCCTCGCGCAACCGGTCGGGATGCACGTCGCAGGCGAGGTAGCGCCAGTCGAGGCCCAGCGCGGCGATCGCGGGGTTGTGCATGGCGGGGGAGGCGGAATGCTTCACCGGATGGCCATAGACCGCGCAAAAGCGCGTGCTGGCGCGAAGTTCAACCAGTGCGGACACGTGGCGGAGAATAGGAGTTCAAGGTTCAAAGTTCAAAGTTCAAAGTCGGGCCACCTGAGTTTTGGCATCTCACCGCGTGGAAGGCGCGTGAGGAAAAGTTCCGGGCGTGAGTGGCTTCGCACGCTCCCCTCAATCCAATCCAGGCGGCTCGCGCAGGCGTCGCGGGAGGTCGCGGGCACCGTGGACGAGACGCTCGGCGAAGAGCGTCCGACCGTCGTGGCGGTAGAACAGCAGGAGGCGGTGGAAAGGCCGCTCGACGCGGAAGGAGCGAATACCCGCGAGTTCAGGCCAGTTGGCGAAGCGTGGACGACCCAGCCCCGGCGTGCGGGTGAGATCGTCAAGCGTGGTTTCCACGGCGGTGATGAAACGGTCGGCGATTTCCTCGCCGGCCTCGTCGCGATACCAGTCCACCTGCCGTTCCAAGTCGGCCCAGAACCAGTCGGAGCGTTGGAGCCGCAGGCTCACGCGCGGGCGGGCTTGCGGCGGGCGCGCTGGCGGAGCTTGGCAAAGTCCTGACGCGTGACGGGCCGGTGCGGCCCGCGCACGGCACACAGGAGCAGTTCGGCGAGTTCCTGGGAGTCGGTCTCGGCGGGGTCGTCCTTGGTGCGGAAGTCGCGCAGGGCGGCGCGCACCACCTCGTCCGCGCTCGCAAAGCCACCGCCCCGCACCTTCGCGGAAACGAACTGCTCCAAGTCTTTGGTCAGGGTGACGTTCATGACAGAGCAAGTAAGGCGATTCCGCCGGCAAAGCAAGGCTGCGTTCATGCGCCCCGCTGGGGCGCGGCGTTGATGGGCGGCTTGCCGGTGGGTGCGCTCTCCCGTTGGTCGAGGCTTCCCACCGGCTACGGTCAATCGCCCCTCCGGGGCCGGACGCAGGCCCGTCGCTGCTCACAGGTTTGTCCCTTCGTTCGTTCAACTCCGTTGCTGGCAAATGGCCGCACTCCACAGCGCTGGCGGCGGCAACGCCCGCGACTCTGGGCTGGACGGGAAAGCCTGCCCGCAATAAAACCGCAACGAACAATGAAGCCGCAAGAATTGCGGTTTAGGAACAAGTTAGGTGGCAGCACTCCCTCTCACGAAATGAACACGCACCAGATTACTAAATCTCTACTGATCGTCGCATCGGCTGCCTTCATGACTCTGCTCGCAGGATGTGCCAGCACATCCACGCCGACCGCTGCCAGCTATCTCACTACACCGAGCAGGGCGCGTCTGAGCATACCGGTTTATTTCAGCATTCAGGACCAGCGTGCGCTGGTAGAGCGTCAGGGTGATCCCAGTGGTTTCTATCTCTACACAGTAGATGGCGCTGACCCGAATCGCGCTGCGCAGGCTCTTGGCGCGGACATCTGCCGCCTCATGGAGCGCAAGGGTATCACGGCGCGAGCGCGAGTCGGTCTGCCGGGGGAGGTGCCGCCCGCCGACGGCGCGGTGGTTCGTCTTTCGCTCTTGTCTTGGTATGGGAGATTTCCCAGCTCCGCTACGGTTACAGAGAAGGTGCTTGGCGCTTTACTCAACTCGCCGGTCTATGCCGAAGGCCGTTGCCGCTTCACCTCCACTGTCACGTATTCCGGACAGACCTCAGACTTGGGAGTTGCCGAAGGGAGTTCGACGCTTCAGGTGTCACGTCAGGCCACCATCGCCAAAGAGGGCAATGCGGCGACGGCGGTCGCAGCAGACAAAGCGGTCGCACAGTTTTTACAGGCTTTTGAGAGGCAGTTTGCCAGATGATTCAAACCATCCCCATGCGCTGGGTGCGCTGGCTGCCAACTGCGCGTCGCCGTCGCTTGCCGCTCCCTCCACTCGCTCCGCAATCTGAAGGTTGCGGCTACTTGATGCCGGCCAGCCGGTCCTTCCAGATCTTGTGCAGCAGGACGGTGGCGCGCACGTCGCGGAGGCAGTAGTCGGCGATTTCCTTGTGGCGGCCTTCCTCCATCATGTTCGTCACGTCCATGCCGGTGACGCCGTGGCTTTTCGGTGACTCGATGCCGAAGGCCTTGCAGTAAAAATCCAGGTTGAACTTCCGCGCCGCGCCGTCGCGTCCGCTGACATTGTAGAATGTCAGCTGCTCCGCCAGGTCGCAGTGCGGGTCGGTGGCGTAGCGGTAGCCGAGCCAGTCCTTGCGCGCGATGGGGACGTTCAGTTGCGCCGAGCGCAGGTAGAGGAACGGCACGTCGAAGCCGCGCCCGTTGAAGGTGACGACCTGCTGGTAGTGCTTGGCCGCGTCCCAGAAGGCGGTGAGCAGCTCATGCTCGTCCGCGCACGGCACGAACTCCACCGGACCGGCCTCGGCGTCGTCCTCGTAGTCCTCGGCCTGGAAAAGCACCTGGCCGCGCTGAGTCTCGGCGTTCAGCATGGCGATGCACACGACCTGCGCGGTGAACGGCCAGAGGCTGAAGAGGCGCGCGATCTCCTCGCGCTTGGCGGGCTGCTGGTCTTCGGGAAGTTTCCCCGCCTCGCGGAAGAGGTATTCCTGCTGCACCTCGTCGAACATCTCGACGGGCAGGCGCGAGGTTTCAATGTCAAAGACGAGGGTGGCCATAGCGTTGGCGGATGGTTTGCGCACCGGGCGAAGTTTTCAATCCGAAAGCCGGGGCCTGCCAAACACGCGAAAGGACGCGAAAACTAAACGCGCTGGGCTGTCGTGCAACACGATGAACATCACCTCGCAGCCGGCGGTTTCTGCTTTCGTGTGTTTCGCGTGTTTGGCGGGGAAAGCAAAAAGAGGAAGCCCTTGCGGACTTCCTCTTTCGGAAATGCTGTTGCGCGGCGGGTCAGCCCACCGTGTTCCAGCCATGCTTCTCGCGCACGGCGATCATCGCGCCGAGAATCTTGTTCCAGGTGTCCTGCTTCATCAGCGTCTCGTTCGGGAACATGCAGCCGTCCCAGCAGATGTGCATGCAGGCCTTGGTCAAGTGGCGGTTTTCGTCGCGCAGCCAGTAGCCGGCGTGCACGGGGATGTCGAGCTTCCCGTTCGGGTCGTCCACGACGCAGTGGCGGCCCGTGAGGTCGTGGCCGCCGGAGCCCTTCACCGTGGCGTCGTTCTGCGCGACGTGGAAGTCCATCGTCCACGGGCGGAGCGCGGCGGTGAGCTTCTTGAGCGCGGCCAGGAGCGTGTTCTTGTTCTTCCAATCGTAGCCCTTGGGCAGGATGGCGTGCTTCTCGGCGTTGTAGCCCAGCGTGTAGAGGAGCGTGTGCGCCATGTCCGCCTGGAAGCCCACGAGGCCGGGCCGGTCGGTCTCTTCGAGGAGGTTCACCATGTTCCGCCACGAGTGCATGCCGCCCCAGCAAATCTCACCCTCGGCCGCGAGCCGCTCGCCATGATCGGCGGCGACGGCCGCGCCTTCGCGGAAAGTCTGCGCGATGATCTTCGTGTTGCCGACGGGGTCCTTGTCCCAGTCCGCCACGCCGGCGGCGGAGTCGATGCGCACGATGCCGTAGGGCCGCACGCCGAGCTGACGGAGCTTCTGGGCGATGCGGCAGGCCTTGCGCACGGCGGTGACCCAGCCGGCGCGCTTGGTCTCGTCGCCCATCGCGTTGCCTTCGAACCACACGGGCGCGACCACGGAACCGACCACGAAGCCCTTGCCGGCAATCTTGTCGGCGAGCGCCTTGATGCCGTCGTCGCTGATGTCGATGTTTGTGTGCGGGTCGTAGAGGAAGAGGTCCACGCCGTCGAACTTCTGTCCGTTCACCTCGGCCTTGGCCGTGAGGTCGAGCATCGTGTCGAGGTCGATGAACGGTTCGGCGCCGGGGCTGCCCTTGCCGACGAGGCCGGGCCACATGGCGTTGTGAAGTTTCGGGAAGAGGTTCGCTGACTGGCTCATAGGTGTGCGTGTTTGGAAATGTGCCGCGAGGCTAGCGCGGCGCGAAGACGCCAATCAATTCCAAAGTGCGTGTGGCCAAGGC
>Ga0172379_10002475_pt1 | contig 32483 bp, 32 predicted proteins | sample GrowelOW334metaG_FD_119756 | JGI IMG/M metagenome (GOLD analysis project Ga0172379, IMG submission 119756) | Groundwater microbial communities from an aquifer near a municipal landfill in Southern Ontario, Canada - Groundwater well OW334 metaG | ecosystem: Environmental > Aquatic > Deep...
CATTCGGATACATTGCGCGGATGGAAAGAGCTCCTTTCACATCCACATCGAAAATCATCGAATGCCCTTTCTTCAACGCCCGGTCCACTTCACGCTTCAGCGTTCCGTAGTGATTGTCAAAAAAAAACTCATGCTCTACAAATCCGCCACTGGCGATCAGTGCTTCGAAGTCCTGTTTCGACAGGAAAAAATAATCTTTTCCGTTGGTTTCGCCGGGACGCATGGATCGCGTGGTTGCCGAAACGGAGAATTCAATCTCCGAGTATTTCTTCAGCAGCGGTTTAATGACGGATGTTTTCCCGCCGCCGCTGGGTGCCGCAAATGCAAAAAGTTTCGGATTTTTCATGAAAAACAGTGTCGCTCATCGACTCCGCTCAGTGTGACACGCTGTAACGGGATTCTTTATACGTAATGTTCATCGAAAACGGTTATTCGATATTCTGGAGCTGTTCGCGGATCTTTTCTAGTTCTTCCTTAATGCCTACGACGATATGAGCGATTTCCACATCATTGCATTTTGATCCTATAGTGTTCGCTTCGCGTCCCATTTCCTGAATCAGGAAGTTCAGCTTACGTCCTTCGGATTCCTTCGACTGGAGCGCTTCAAGAAAAAATTTGTTGTGGCTACGGAAACGTACGCACTCTTCGGTGACGTCCAATTTTTCCGAAAGGATTGCGATCTCCAGTTCCAACCGTTGTGTATTGATGATCCCTTTGTCTTCCACCAACTGTGCGATTTTTTCGTTCAGTCGTTTTCGTTCTTCGGGGATCCTTTTTTTAGACAGTTGTTCTACTGTGTCGATGCTTTTGTTGATCTTTTGAATCCGTTCCTTCGAATCACGCGATAGTTCCGCCCCTTCTTTTTCCCGCATCTTCTTCAATCCGTCTATCGCTTTTGTCAGCGCCTGTCGGAACACATTCCATTCTGTTTCATCTTCAATCACTTCTTTCGTTTCAAAAATTTCGGAGAAGTGGAGCAGATGTTCCAGTTTTACCGATTCTTTAATCTTTGTTGTCTTTCGTAATTGTTCCAGCACGGAGTGAATCTCTTTTGCACGTTTCTTATTTATAGAGATCGACAACTCGCCTTCACTCTCATCTTCTTTCGTTGCGCTCAGGGAAATTTTTCCCCGTGCAATCTTGGACTTGACGATCTCTTTAATCTCATTTTCGCGTTGTGAAATTACCTTTGGTGCACGGGTGGAGATTTCCAAAAAGCGGTTGTTCACACTACGTAATTCTACGGTAAAGGTGACCCCTTTTGCAGAGGCTTCCCCTGAACCGAATCCGGTCATGCTTTCGATCATAAAGTTTGGCGAAATTCTAAAAGTTCCCAAGACCTCAGGAACTTGTTCGTTCATCTGACAAAAAAACCTTTGGAGAAGTACCCCCCAAAGGTCGAGATTTTCCATACAAAAATACGAAAATTCAAAGGGGCAGACAAGAAAAACCTTTCCACCGTCATCCACACGTTATCCACACCAGTTTGGGCATAATCATTTGGAATATGGGCATATTTTGGGGATATTTCTGTCGGGTTGATAACTCGGAATCTGCAAAGAGTTATACAATAAGGGCTTACCTTCACAGGGATGATGTAAGGGCGTTTTACGAAGAACGGCAGGTGTGCGCCATCTTCCTTCCGGCACTCCCAATGCCGTAAGTAAAAAAGAGAAACATCTGAAAAACAGGTTATTCTTTGTCATTCTAAGCACATTCGTTTCACTAAGTATAAACGTCGCGAAGAATCTTGTTCTACCCATCGAAAGGGAAAACGAGATTCCCCGACTGATCGCCGGCGGGTAGGCTCGTTTCTCCCTTTCACCAACGGTGCTCCTTTGGGACCGGCAGGCAATTCTCGGAATGACATTGAGATGAGATTTATCAGATGTTTCTGAGAGTAAAATATTGTGATTTATTCGTTTTTCAAAAAACGTCATAAGTTGTATATTATACGATGTGCAATAAGAGAATAATTTTTTGTTCGGTAATGATGCTAAGTTTGTTGGTGTCGATGACGTATGCTCAATTTCCCGTTCAGTTATGGCACCAAAAACCGGGAAGCAACATCGGGGCTGCGATGAATCTTGCTGTTGATGTTCAGGGAAGAATATTTGCCGCTGTCTACAATGATGGGATTTATCGGTCCTCCGATACGGGGAAAACGTGGCAACAGGTTGCGCCGTTTACTGATGGAGTCTGGTCGTTTGCAGTGAGACCGGGCGGCGACATGATTGCTTCGCTCTGGTCCCGGGGTGTGTTCCGTTCCACGAATGCCGGCGATACATGGATTGTTGTACCGTCCAACAAACTGTACGCCGATCTACGCGCCGTCAATGCGAATGGGCATATTTTTATTGAAGCGGAGGGAAGACTGCTGCGTTCCACCGATACAGGGATATCCTGGATTTCCGTACCGATCGGCGCCGGAGTGATTGCGAGGAACGGAGAAACCATTGTCGCTGCAAAAGGAGCGATGGTGTTCCGCTCAACGGATAATGGTGTTCAATGGTCGTATCATTCCACGCTGTCGTCGCCTGTGTATGCGTTGAATATTTCTCCGCTGGGAAAAATTACCGCGGGGACGTACCATCATGAAAACGATTTATCAGCTTCCATTTTTTCCTATCATGAAGAATCGAACACATGGAACGGCGCCGGTCCTCCTTCCACTATTAACATGCTGCTTCGCCGCAACGATGGAACGCTCTTTGCCGCGACGCACGACAGTGGTTTTTATTCTTCGCCGGATAACGGGGCACACTGGAGACAAATAAATTACGGGTTAACCGTGACAAAGATTTATGCTCTTGCATTGTTCGCCGATACAATGATTATTGCGGGAACCCTCGACGGTATTTTTATGACAAACAATCTTTCAAAGATTCTTGCCATTACTTCAGAAGATCCGGAAAAAGGAACGATCGCACACTATTTTCAACTGAAACAAAATTATCCCAATCCTTTCAATCCTTCTACCACCATTTCGTATACGATCGCGGTCGGTGGACACGTAACATTGACTGTTACAGACCTGCTGGGCAGAATATCCGCTATGCCGGTGGATCAGTGGCAGAATGCAGGCGAACATTCGGTGCAAGTGCACTCCGATGATCTTTTCAGCGGAATGTACTACTACACGCTCCGAATCGGGACGCACACAGCAACGAAAAAAATGCTGTTGCTGCGCTGACCAATAACCTTTTCACCGTGACACTAATTTGAATCTTGATAAGCGTGCATTGGTTTTGTATGTTATCAAGAAAAGTATCACGCTCTTCATTGATTGTCCACATTTGTGAGGCTTCAATATGGAACTACAATTTCTCGGCGCCGCACGCACTGTCACCGGTTCTATGCATCTGCTCCGCGTCAACGGAAAACAAATCCTGCTCGATTGCGGGATGTTTCAAGGACGTCGCGCAGAAACGTACGAGCGTAATAAACACTTTCCGTTCGATCCGTCGACGATCGATGCGGTCGTTCTTTCGCACGCGCATATCGATCATGCTGGAAACTTGCCCAACCTTGTAAAGAACGGATTCAGCGGAAATATTTATTGCACTCCGGCAACGGCGGATCTGTGCCGCATTATGCTGATGGACAGCGGCCATATTCAGGAGAAGGATGTGGAGTTTGTAAACAAACGCCGGGCAAAGAAGAAATTATCCCCGATCGATCCGTTGTATACAACGGAAGATGTTGAACCGATGTTGGAACTGCTAGTGGAAATTCCATACCGGACGGATTTTGAAGTATCGGACGGTATCAGTGGAAAATATTTCGACGCAGGTCATATCCTTGGATCCGCATCGGTCCGTCTGGCCATTGACGAGCGTGAAAAAAAATTATTTTATTTGGGATTTACCGGCGATGTGGGGAGACCGAATTTGCCGATCCTGAAAGACCCGGAGTATATGGGAAATGTTTCCGCGCTGATCTGCGAAAGCACATACGGAGGCAAACTCCATGCGCCGGCGGAAGAATCATCGAAACAATTATTGGAAGTTGTGCGGCGGACAATGGATCGGGGTGGAAAAATTATTGTGCCGTCATTCAGTGTTGGCAGAACGCAGGACCTGGTCTACCAGCTGAACAATCTAAAAAACGAAGGACTGTTGCCCGATATTCCTGTCTTTGTGGATAGTCCTCTGTCGATGAAAGCGACCGAAATTTTCCGGAAGCATCCAGAATGTTTTGACGACGAGACGAATGAAATTCTTAAAAGCGACGACGATGTGTTCGGATTTGAACGGCTTCATTTCATCCGCGATGCGGAAGAATCGAAAGGATTGAACGAAAAGAGAGAATCATGCATGATCATCGCAGCGTCGGGAATGTGCGAGGCAGGACGGATTGTGCATCATCTGAACAACAATGTGGAAAATCCGAACAACACGGTGATGATTGTCGGGTATCAGGCAGAACATACGCTGGGAAGGAAAATTGTAGACAGGAACCCGGAGATTTCGATCTTCGGAGAAGTAAAAAAACTGAATTGTGAAGTCGTAGTGATGAACTCGTTCAGCGCACACGCAGACAATAATGAATTGCTTGGGTATATGAAACCGTTTGACAAGTCGCAATTAAAGAATATTTTTCTTGTTCACGGCGATCTGGAGAGGGCGGAACGGTATGCGACATCGTTACAGGAACAGAAGTTCCGGCAGATTGATATACCGGAGCGGTTGCAGAAGTTTGAGTTGTAAGAAGAATATTTGTAACTACTCGGTGATGGTAACAATCAATATACTATCCTCGACATTCTGAACGAGTTCTGCTGTTATATAGCAGAATGAAGCAAAGAATCCGATACGGAGAGTAACAAATTCGATGATGTGTAATACAGATTCTGTGTTGCCTACCCGCCTGTGTCGGTCATCCGTGCGCTCAGCATAACCAATATATTTAACCTAATAAAATTTACACTGAGTAGTTACGAATATTTTATCAATACTTGAATCGAGTTATTCTACATTCAGACGATGATGAATTGTCGAACGGGTTTTAGAATGACGATGTCTCAAAATTGTTTAGAACACTCCTGCTAAGGCGAGGCGGATGGTGGATTATCGTTTGAAGGCTTTTCGTAGATCGCGATCCATTCTTTTGCAGAAATTTTCCTCGCGAGTTCACCGATAAGTTTAAAGGGAATCAGTTCCGGTTTTTGAAGCGAAGACATCCTTTTCCCATATCCGGTTTTGTCGGACTGTGTGTAGGATATTTCTTCATAAACCATTCCAGCAGTTTCTTGTTCGTATAAATCCCCATGTGATAGACAGCGATGAAGTTCTTCTGCGACGCGATGTTTATAAAAGGAAGAGGAAGTTTCGGAGCGCAATGATATCCCGCCGGATACACCGAATGCGGAATGACGTAACCGATCATGCCATAGGACATTGTCTCGGCGAAACCTTTCGGCAGATTCTTGTTAATCTCTCTCCGTAATGCGCTCATTGCCGCTTTACGTTCAACGGGTAATGAAGCGAGATATTCTGAAACGGTTGCGGCCTTTGATTGCATAGTGATATTATGGCGGTGATTGGCAAAATATTTAGTATGGTCGTCGTTGTCGGATTACCGTTTGCTCCGTTTTTTTACCGGATTCTTCTCCCGGTGTGTCGTTTTTTTTCTCGATGCGGATCGTTTGTTCTCTGGCAGCTGTTCTAGGATGCTTCGCATTTCGAAAAACGCCCACATCCCTTCGATCTTCCCATTCTCGATATAAAAAATATCAATTCCGGTGATAGAACAGTGTTTGTGTGTCGGTTTAATTCCACTGAACTCATGTTCGTGCGTACCGGTCATTCTCCACACTGCCACTACCTGATTATCTTCCGCAATCTCATTTTCAATGGAAGTATATAAATCGGGAAATGCATGTCGAGCGTTCGCGATAAAATCATATACTCCTTCCGGCATCCCCATCGTAGGTTTTTTGAGTGTGGGACCGGAAAAGATGAACGAAGGGGAGAAAAGCTCTTTGATCAGCTCATACTTTCCCTTGTTTAATACTTCGGTAAAATATCGTCGGACAAGAAGTTTATTTTGGTCGGTCATAACATCCCCCGTGGAGTTATTCAGCAGAAAGTAGTAAAGTTCCAAGAGAGGAGCAAGAGGGAGGGTATAATGCAGTAGAACGCCCGTAAGGTATTCTGCGTCTACGATATACTACAATTCATATTCGACGCCGAACAATGGCAAAAGATTCCATTGATAAATTGTATCCTCTTTGTTTTCTTTTTCGTTCCAGAAGTACGCTGCGACATTTTTTCTATTATACACATTCCACGCACTCAAATAAAGGATAAGATTCGAATGAGTAAAATGGAACCGCTTATCGACCCGCACATTCATGGAATGATACGCCGGATACCGTGCGGCGTTTATTTTGGTTCTGTCGAATACGCCGCGCTTTCGTTGAGCCGATTGGGGAAGATCGAACGGCGTGTACGGCGTTCCGCCAGCATAAATCCACCGTGCGCTGAATTCCCATTCCGCATTCGGTTTGTATCCTCCTTCAACGCTAACGATCAGCCGGTTGTCGAATATTCTATTACGCCAAACATTGTCCGCACCTTTATATTCCGTCCGGAACAATGTTGCACTGGCAATACCATAGAAATCCTGCGCTAATTTTTTCTGCAATGTTAGTTCAATCCCGCGGGAGCGAGCTGATCCATTATTGGTGAACAGCGCGTGATTAAAATAGAGTCCGTTACGGTAAAAAATTTCATCTACCAGAAACAGTGCAGGATCGGACGGATCGACCAGGAAATCGTAATATTCTTTTTGATACACCTCCACACTCAACTTGGTATCTTCATTGAGCAGCCGGTCGATGCCGAAAATGTAATGTACGGCATATGGATCGCGAAGCATTGAATTAGATGCGCTCTGCGAAAGAAGAGCCACCGGCATATTCTGGTAATACATTCCCGATGCAAGTTTGAACGATGTTAATTCATTCAATTGATATGCCAGCGATGCGCGGGGGGAGAGTGTCATCCGATTGTTGTACGAAAAATAATCTGTCCGCGCACCGATTACGGCGGTTAATCCGCTGAACGGACGGTTGATGTAGGTAAAGAACGCACCGAGTTTTGTTTCATCAATTTTTTTGATGACTGTTGCGGAAGCAGTGGTATCCCCCAGCGCATTGGAATACGCGCCAAACATATTGTTGTAAGAGACGAACAATTGTTTAATATCCACTCCGAATTCCATGGCGTGTAGTTCTGAAATGCGGAGGTGATTGGAGTTGCGAAGTGCAATTGAACCTTCGCTAGATCTATTTTGGAGCAGTGGCGCACCGGTATTTGTTTCATAAAAATCTTCGTTTGCAGTTGTTGCCTGATAACCGGCGGTCGTTACGGAATAGAATCCGCTATTCCACAACGCGCGCCAGACAATTCCACCGGCATTTTGATAAATATTCTGATTGCCGTAGTAGAGCATATCATTTTCCTCCGCAACAGGTCGAGTGGGATTGTTATGATCGTCGCTGTGTAAGGTGATAAGGCTCAGTTGATGTTCCGGAGAGAGATCGTAGACGATCTTTCCCTGCAGATCGCCATACCAAGGTACCACAGACGTGCCGACATCGAACAGTTTGATGGCATATTCCAGATAACTGCGGCGGAGTGATAGAACGTACGATCCATGTTCACCGAGCGGTCCTTCCACAACTCCGCCGATGCCTGCAATATTAAAATCCAGCTGGCCGTCGAAATTATTTCTGTTACCTTCGCGCAGTTTTAGATCCAAAATGGAAGACATTTTGTCGCCGTATGCAGCCGAAAATCCTCCAGTATAAAAATTTACTTCGTCGATTAAATCCACATTCACCATTCCAATCGGACCGCCAGTTGCACCTTGCGTTGGAAAATGGTTGATATTCGGAATTTCGATGCCGTCCAAATAAAATGCATTCTCCAGCGGACTTCCTCCGCGCACAATTAAACTGTTGGATTGATCGTTCACCTTGGCCAGACTCGGGAGTCCCATAATGACCCGGCTGATATCGCCGCCGGATCCCGGTGCACGCCGAATTTCTTCAGCGCTCAACGCAGTAATGCTCAGCGGTTGCACATCACTCTGACGGAAATATCCTGCGGTAACAACTACCTGCTCGGATTCAATCGTTTGTTCAGGAAGATCACCGGAAAGATTCGTGAGACGCTGTGAGCGGACGATAATGTCTGTCTTGGTGATGATGGAATAGCCGAGCATTCTGAATTGAACTGAATAATTTCCAACCGGAATATTCTTTATGATAAATTTTCCCTCTGCATCAGTGATGGCGCCAAACTGAGTGTTCACGATAATGATGTTTGCGCCTGTAAGTGGAGAGCGTGTTGCTTGATCCAGCGCTATTCCTTCGATTGTTCCGGTCAATTGCTGAGAATACAACAGATAATTGCTGCAGGAAAGGATGATTAGCAGTGAGAAAAACAGGTATTTCATCGTTGCTCCGGTAATGATTGTGGTAATTGTCGTTAAATGTTTCACCACAAAGATACATTCGCAGGAAGAGGAATTCGCTTTCGCCGATGGGTTTGAACGAGAAAAAATGTTCAATCCGACCGGAATGAACCTTACCATCTGTTTCCCGCAGATGTAAATTCTGCAACCTTCTGCGTGGTCTGCGGAATTATTTATGTTGTTACTTGAGCAAGAGTAGTTTTTGTGTTTGGGTATATGAACCGGACGTCATCCGGCAAAGATAGACACCGCCGGAAACGGTGGTTTTCCATTGAGTGCGATTCGTACCGGCTTCGATCGTGCCGTCCACCAATGTTTCTACTAATTGACCGAGAATAGAATATATCTTGATTGTGACATGTGACTGATGCGGGACATCAAATCGGATTGTTGTACTTGGATTGAATGGGTTCGGAAAATTCTGCGCAAGGTGGAATTGTGTCGGAATTCCAGCCGCTCCATCTGCGACAACAGTCGGCGGCACAGTGATGCGGATATCATCCAGCCACAACTCTTTTCCAAGCAGGTTGGAGTGTTCTGCGACGATTTCAAATCGGTCGATTGCTTTCCAGTCGAATGCGCCGATAGGATTATACCAGATACTGTCCCAGGATCCGTGTTCCGTCATATTCTTCAGAGGGATGAGGATTTCATGCCATGCTCCGTCCCACGGAACAGTGAGATCTGTTATGGTGGACCGGATACGCCACGGATGATCGGTCAGCCCAGTTTTTGTATCGATAAAACGAACGTCGAACGACACGCCGGGCGACGAATTTTTTATACGAAACGAGAGCATATAATTATTACCCACAAGCAAAGAAAGGTCTTTGTTCGGCACAAAATTAAATCCCACATGCTGGTACTGCGCCGCGTTCGTCCAGCGGATGCAGTATTTTCCGGAGAACGGTTCGGACATAGAATACAAATCAATCGTGCCTCCGGAAGAGTTCGCGGGAGCGATCTTCTGTCCGATATAATCACTATAGAGATCAATCACTGTTGAGTCCGGCGTAATAATAAACACAGATTGGGGAGGGACGGTAAGTCCGAGTGCCGTGATGAGCGGAACATTTAAATGATGATCGAATAATTCGTCTGTGCCGGAGGTGAACAATCCAAAACCGTCTTGATAATCCCACGATGTCCAGGTAATTCCCTTCAGTTCCAGATATTTCCTCACCACGTCGTACCAGCGCACACGATCTTCGTTGTAGCAGTTCGGTTTATACACACCGAATTCTCCGCAGAACAGTTTTACCTTTCTGCCCTTCATGAAATTCGCAGCAATGTCGAGCGTCGTTTGTACTTTTGTAATCGTTCCATTCACGGAATAATTAGTAAAATCGTTCTGCACCCACGTTCCGGCAAGCGCCGCGGGAAAAACCGGCATTCGCGCAGCATTGTATGGAAACGGCATGCCGCCGAGCGGTTCCAGCGACGGAGTGGACCAGCTGGCTCCCTGATGCGTAAAAAGGAACGGATCGTAAAAATGAAATGTATAAATGAGATTTGTGTCGGCATACACCGGCATCGCATTCAGATTATTATAACCGTTCCATCCCGCCGGTCCGACAATAATAGTATGCATCGAATCGATCGTGCGAATGGAATCGATCACCATTCCCTGAACCGTATTCCAAACATCGTCCGCAATGCCGTGCGGTTCGTTCAATATTTCGTAATAGACATGCGACGACCGGCTCTTAAAATGTTCCGCCATCTGTTTCCAGACTGGGATGAGTACCGTTCCAATGTTAGATGGTGTACTCACGGCCGGATCAAAGGTGTGATTGTCTAAAATGATGTGCAATTGCAATTCTTCCGCCCAGGTGACGGCTTGGTCTAAAAAATCGAACAGTAGCGGATCGACAGTGTACGACGGACTGCCACTCGTCATCGGATGCATATTAATTGGCAGACGAATCACATCGCAGCCGAGCGATTTGATATTCTCTAAATCCTTTTTCGTGTATTTCGAAAAATGGATTTGTTGCGCGTTTGATTGCTGAAACCAGTTAGTTAGGTTCACACCGCGGCTAAAGGGGATTTCACCGGCGAAGATTATTGTGGAGGCAAAGATTGTAAGAAGTACTAGTGTAAAATTTTTTTTCAATAATACCTCAGTGGAGTTTTTCTATTTTCAAAATAAAAATTACTGTCGTCCTTGCTTTAAAAGACAGCCGTATAGCGATCACTCATCCGATGCTGAAGTTAAAACACTTTTCCGGTACTCAGTCGGCGTTTTGCCGGTCTGTTCCTTAAACAGCGTATTAAACGTCGCTTTAGAGTTAAATCCCGCATCGAATGCGATCGAGAGAATCTTTAAATGATGTTTTGTCGGATCGGCTAGATCATTTTTCACCTCTTCCAGTCGGTATCCGTTCACAAAATCGTAAAAATTCTTCTGCAGTTTTGTATTGATCACCTCGGAAAGATTGTGCGGCGAAATGGAGAGCGTTTCGGAGAGTTCTGTTAACGTTAACGAGCTGTTCCGATAAGTCTTTTGGTCGCGCATTACCATAAGCAGAGATTGAAGATATTGTTTCGCCGTTTCGTCGGAGAGTCCGGAACGTTCATATTTTACCGTATTAATTCCGCTGCTGGATATTTCAATCTCTTCCACCGTTTGCATGGCTTTTTCTACCGATCGTTCAGAAAAAATTTCGGATTTCAGCAATCCGAGATATCCCATGCCGTACACATACACCGCAAATCCGATTGAGGAAAAGATAAAATTGGATAGATTAATTCCATCTAACAAAAAGAGTTCTTCCACGCAAAAGATGGAAACGGCGATTCCTCCAGTATACGTGATATTCCGGAGCCAGGTCAGCTGGACTGTTTCTATGGAAGAGACGACATCCTTTACATGATCGTTATATCGCCTAATCAACCGCAGGCTCAATCCCAGATAGAACAAGCCAAGCACAATCACAGAAATGCTGTAAAATTGCAACAACAACGGTATTTTTGACACATGTACCTCGCCGCCGTCGGAAAGATCGATCTGATTCGTGATAATCGCGATTAATAAAATAATTTCGTATACAATAAACGGAATAAAGTGAGGAAATTCATTTTTGCTGATTGTTTGTGATCGGAAAATGAGATGTTGAGTGTACAAATAATGAAGCGGCAGTGCGGCAAGCGCCAGTCCGCTGAGCAGGAACAGATATGAATGGTCCAGGTACAATCCCGTATCCTGAAGGACGAGGTGGACAAGCACCGCAGTATAACTGAGCATCAGCAGCGCAAGATACCGGTTGGCGAATAGTGCGCGATGTTTCTGAAAGAGTAATAATGCCAAAAGAAGTCCCTGCGCTGCAGCAAGAAGAATGATAATATTGACAAGATTCAATTCCATGCGGAAAGATACGGTGAAATGGCAGGAACTACAATGAACAAAAACGCCTGAGCTAAATCTTGACTCAAGGATATGGAAAGACAGATTATTAACAGTATCAAGTATTTATAGTGTGGTGATTCAAGCAAAGCATACCTACATCAACAAAAGTAATGTTTCATTGGAATAGACCTTTCTTATTATATTGATGTACGTTCAATCGGGAGACAAAGGAATTAGATGGTGTTTAAAATAATATTTTCATCGGCTCTTTTCGGAATGTTGTGTCTCCAAATATTATTATCGAACCATTCTAATAATCTCCTTGTTATAAAAGACGGAAATATAAAAGAATTGCGGATAACCGCCATTGATATTTTCGCAGCATGCGATAACGAAGAGAATATATTCAGTCTTACAATTAGCGATCCCTTTTATACCTCCATTGAGACGATACTAACGGAATTGCTTTCCATGTATCCATCCGCCGTGGTACGGAGTTCTTTTTCTTCTTTTCTTGTGCCGCCTTGACAGGGTCAATTCGTAAACGGCATTCCTTTGGAACTCCCTCAAGAAAAGAAGAGAGTATGTGTTTTCCAATTTTTGGTAATTATTTTGGACAAGTATGATTTTCCCTCAATTTTCAAAAAACATTGTCATTCAACTGACGGATTCGACCGTTATGGGATTTCAACAGGATCGCGGAGTCAGTCAAGTTTCGCTGAGGGGGGGCGGGATATGCGATGGTGAATTACGGAGAAAAAGGAATTGGTATTTCACACTGCTCAGTCGTTACTTCGGCAACAGTGTTCGGTTTCTTTTATTTGCAGCGGAAACTGATGAATGGAGAAATGCTGGCATCCATCGGGAATCATTTTTATTTTAAGAATAATTCAATGCAAACAGCTTTGTGACAAAGAGTGTTGGATTATATTTTTAAAACACATTGATGTCAGTACATCATCCAGCGATATCATCACATCCGCTGCCATTGTGACGATACAATTAAGGTATACTCATGGATAGTTGGAAAATTGAAAGCAATCCGCGTAAACAGACGGTCGTTACCTGGGGAATAATTATCGCAGGAATCATCTTTGTATATGGTTTCCGCAATTTTGACGGTTCACAGTTAAGCAATAGCCTTGCCGGTTTTCTGATGGGTATACTGTTATTGATCATCGGAATTCCCGGAGCGTTTTTCATCGGAAAACAAACGATTACGGTTGACCGGGCATCTGCCCGAATCGTCATAGAAGACAAATCCCGCATTCGGAAAAAGAAAAAAATTATTCCTTTCAATGATATTATTAAAATATCAGTAAGCCAGTCTGGCAGTCAATGGAATGGTTCGGTAAGTTATTTTGTTCTTCTGAAGTTGATTTCCGGAAACCAATATCCATTGTTTTATCCCTCCTATTATGACGGAAGGTGGGATAAATCTATTATAGAAGAGCGATGCGGTAAAATCAGGGAAATGGTGAAAGTCTAAAAAATTGCACAAGAAAGCGAAATGATTCGTAACGCAAAATATGTCCACGCCAATATCATTACAAAGAAGTGGCAACGCCTTTCCCAATTTTATCTCTTAAGGGTCTAATTCCCCGCCGCTTGCGGCGGGGAGCTTCATTTATAATTATTCTTCAATCGTATTTTTCTTTTTAGACATCCGGTTCCGCTCGTTATGATCGAGATATTTTTTTCGTAATCGGATGAAATTCGGCGTCACTTCAACATATTCATCGTCGCCGATCCACTCAATGGCTTGTTCCAACGTCATAAGCCGCGGCGGTTCAAGCCGGACTGCTTCGTCCGAACCGGAAGCACGCATATTGGTCAGCGCCTTCGATCTGCAGACGTTCACGGTCATATCGCCTTCGCGCGTATTTTCTCCAACTACCATGCCCGCATACACTTTCGTCTGCGGCTGAACGAAGAATGTGGAACGTTCCTGCAGTTTAAACATACCGTATGCCACCGCTTCACCTGTTTCCATGGCAACCAGCGATCCGCGTGTGCGATGCGACAGTTCGCCTTTGTACGGTTCGTATCCGTGGAAATTGTGATGCAGAATGCCGGTTCCTTTTGTCTGTGTCATAAACTCGTTCCGGAATCCGATCAATCCGCGCGCTGGGACGAAAAATTCCAGACGGGTATTGCCGTTGGAAGAGATCATATTCTTCATCTCGCCTTTGCGCTTGCCTAGATTTTCGATGATCGTTCCCGCAAACTCATCCGGTAAGTCGATAATCACATGCTCAATCGGTTCGGACAGTACATCATCGATCCGTTTATAGATTACCTGAGGCCGTGAGACCTGCAATTCATATCCTTCGCGCCGCATGTTCTCGATCAAAACGCCAAGATGTAATTCGCCCCGTCCGCTCACTTTGAATACATCGGGAGAGTCGGTCAATTCTACCTGAAGCGAAACGTTTGAACGCAGTTCCTTCATCAACCGTTCCTGAAGATTCCGAGTCGTGACGTACTTTCCGTCCTGTCCGGCGAACGGTGAATTGTTGACAACGAAATTCATAGAGAGTGTCGGTTCTTCGATTGCCACAAAGGGAAGCGGTGTCGGATCGGCAGCATCGACGATCGTTTCACCAATATCGACATCTTCCATTCCGGCGATAGCGATAATGTCGCCCACGCTTGATTCCTGCACTTCCACTCGTTTTAATCCTTCAAAGGTATAAATCTTCGATACGCGCGCATCTTCTTTTGACCCGTCGCGGTGAATCACTTCCATCTGCCCGCCCATTTTGATGATGCCACGGTGAACCTTCCCTATACCGAGACGGCCGAGATAATCGTTGTAGTCGATGGTTGTGACCAGCATTTGAAACGGCTCGTTCAGTTCGCCTTTCGGCGGGGGAACCTTTGCAATAATCGATTGGAACAGCGGTTCAAGCGAAGTTCCTTTGTCTTCCAGTTCACGCTGCGCGATTCCTTGTTTGGATATAGCGTAAATCGTCGGAAAATCCAGCTGTTGATCGTTTGCGCCGAGCGATAAGAACAGTTCAAATACTTCATCCAGCACTGCATGAGCGCGAGCGTCTTTACGGTCGATCTTGTTGATGACGACGATCGGCTGAAGGTTTAGATCGAGAGATTTTTTTAATACAAATTTTGTTCCGGGGAGCGGTCCTTCGGACGCGTCCACCAACAACAATACGCCATCCACCATCTTTAACGTACGTTCCACTTCGCCAGCGAAATCCGAGTGCCCCGGAGTGTCGACAATGTTGATCTTATATTTTTCGTTTGTTGTTTTGTCGGTGTAAAAGACGGAGGTATTCTTTGCAAGAATGGTGATACCGCGTTCTTTTTCTTGAGCGTTGGAATCCATGACGCGGGTTTCCATATGCTGATTCTCACGGAATGTTCCGGTCTGACGTAATAATTGATCGACCAGCGTAGTTTTGCCATGGTCAACGTGCGCGATGATAGCGATATTGCGGATGTTGCTTTGTTTGAACATTTGGAAATAGTTCCTTTAGAAGATCATTGAATTGCGCAGAGGGGTCTGATTTTTCGCGGATTTTAAGGTTTTTTTTGGCCTTACCGATGAAAAATCTGAGGGTTCTGCTCTTTATAACAAAAAACGTCCCGAATTGCGTACGGGACGTTCAATTGACTGCACTAAATATAAGAAAATAATCGGTGACTTTCCATTGTTAAAAATTCATCGTACTGTTACCAGATGACCATAATATTCCGCTCCTTCAATTTTGCGATGTGTGCCGCAGGCATGGGATTTCCCGCCACATTCACATATTCCAGCTCTTCCAGATCAAATAATGGGGAAAGATCATCGATTTTGTTAAAGGAAAGGTCGACAATCTTTAGATGTGTACAGAAATTCAACGCATCGATGTACCCGATATGATTATTCGCCAAATACAATTCATGGAGATGGGACAGAGCTGATATTTCCGCAACATCTTCGATGAAATTATTTGAGAGATCAAGTATCAAAAGGTTTTTGCAATGAACCAGACCGTCGAGATCGTTAATTTCGTATCCAGACAGATCAAGCGAATCGAGTTCTTCCAAATAATAGAACGGCAATTCAATATTCTTTGTGCCGTACACCTGCTGTTTGAACGTTATAAAAAAACTTCGCCCTTTTGCTGGTTCTTCGATTTCATCGAATGTTTCCTGCTCTCTTTCACTCTCTTCATCGATATCTGAAAATTCTTCAGGGGAGGCATCCCAGCCGTATTCTTCCGGCTCGCGGCCTTCGATCAGCGGCTGTATTTTCGAGAGCAACGCCCGCTCGAGATCCAACACCGGGATGATATGCGCGTACCGTTGAAGCGCTTCTTTGTTCTTTGCGAGGAAGTGTTTTTCGAGTTCCGTTTGATAAAACGAGATCCGGTCTGGATGGTAGATCATCATCAATTTATAAAATGCTTTTCCCTGTGTTTCCTTCGGCTCTTTGGTATACTCATTCACCACAGCCATAATCTTGTCGATTAATCCGTTTTGTTTGTTTTTATAAAGATCAATGATTTTGGTTGTGATAGTGTGCAGATGATGATGAGTGTAACTCGATTTAAGTTTGGCATACTGTTCGGTAATGGTCATTATACGGCTATTCCTGCTATCGAAAAAAGTAATTCCGAACAAAGAGATTCTTTTTGAAGAGGTGAAAAATTCGAAAGGCTATTTCCTTGTTACAATCAGTTCAACCTGTTTTGCAAAATATCCGTTTTCCACATATCGGTAAAGGTTTTTGCCCGGACAAACAGTTTTGGATGAATAATCTTTGTGCGCACGAATGGAATCGACCGGCACATGGTATTGTACGGAAAGCATTGCCATTGTTTTTACGACAGCCTCCAATTGTTGTTTATTCGGTTCCACCTCTTCGAAATTTCCAACCACTTCGATCAACGCGTGTCCGGCAGGGTCGTATTCGGTATTGGTATCACCGGCATAGGTAATGCTACGGCCTTCGTAAATTGTTCCTTCCAGATCGATGATATAATGATAGGGAATGTCGATCCACTGTTTGGAGTTGCGCGACCATTTTTGCAGGTTTCGAAGGTATTGCATCGGATCTTTCCCGGCGGGAAACGGTTCACCTTGATGATGCAGGGTGATATGGGTAATGGAATGTTTTCGTGCGAGCGAATCGATTGAAGGAGTGCCGCCCCATTGTTCGACGGAGATAATCTGTTCTTCAACGTTGGTTGGAGAAAATTCTTTCGATGCCGAGCAGCCTTCAGCAATCAGAACAACAATGATCAACGAGAGCAGGTAGAGTGTATTTTGCATAATGTTTTTTCTCTAATGTACTTTCCCGGCAACGAAACAGCAAAAAAAATGTACTGTTGAAGGAACAATTAAATAATTGTATCACAGAACAGTAAATCGAGATTGCTGTCGTTAAACATCACCCTTTAATTTCTTTATAAAATGTTCTATCTCTACCAGATAGGCGTTCCGCTGTTCCAGCTTTTTTATTTCAGCGATATTTTCTTTTGCTACTGCTTCGCCGGCGGCAATAATCTCTGCCGCATGATCAAAATCTGTCCAAGAGCGCTGCCGCACGTTCGGACGGATGACCAGGTCAGCCTCCCGCAGCCGGAGCATCGAAAGATGGAACGACGTGATATCTTCTGTACGATACAAAATATCAAAAATATTCTGTGGTTGATCAACAATCTTTAATGACCGCGTCACATCTACTGCAAGCACTCTGTCCGCCCCGATCTCTTTCACTTTGCCCGCCGGAACACTTTCTGAGGCGCTGCCATCCACAAGATAATATTTGCCATAGCGTACAGGGGGAAAAATTCCTGGTATGGCGGAACTCGCGCGCACGGCATGACGCAAACTTCCTCTGGTGAAATTAATTTCTTCGCCGGAATTTAAATCGGTGGCAATGGCGGAAAACTTTATTCCAAGTTGTTCGATCGGCACGTCGGGAATCATTTCATACAGGTCGGAGGTTCTATCAGAATCGAAAAAGGAAAGTCGGTTCAACGTGTTCACCGCCTGCAGCCGCATTCCGACATAGTCGAAAAATTGATCAAAATATCCTTTGTTTGTCTTCTTTGTATGATCGTCGAATTGTTCTATACCGAGTTTACTAAACTGCGGAAGGGAAATAAATTGAAGAATTGTCTCTTCCACCTTCCGGGCATTGCCGTAATATGCATACAATCCGCCGACAAGAGATCCCATGCTACATCCGGTAATTGCTGCGGGAACAATGTCTTCCTCATCAAGAACTTTCAGTACGCCGATATGTGCTAATCCGCGTGCTCCGCCTCCGCCGAGCGCCAAACCCAATGATGCCATTCGATCCTCCGGATTCAATAAGCGATTTTTTTTCAGAATGCTCGACGGAGATTTCCCGTCTTGATAGAGTACATCTCACATGTCGTGCCGAACGTCTGGTGTGCTTTTTCGGGAGGATTTTTATGTCCGAGAATGACAAATTCTTATTAGAAAGAAATGCCGTAGCGAAGATTATGATTTATGAAAAAACCAGCAGTGAAAGATTTACAACGATAAACAAATTCGTCTCAATCTAAGCTGACTAAATACTGACGGTTTGCGGACTGAAATATCTATTTTTTATCCACAATGAAACGTTCACTAAAATAATAAGCGCCGGTACTTCGACCAGCGGACCGATCACTGTTGCGAAGGCAACTTCGGAGTTGATTCCAAAAACTGCAACGGCAACCGCAATGGCCAGTTCGAAATCATTACTTCCTGCGGTGAATGAAACGGTGGCCGCTTTTTCATACGACGCACCGATCCTTTTTGCAAAATAAAATGTTATAAAGAACATTCCTGCAAAATAGATTACATACGGCACAGCGACCCGAAGCACATCCAGTGGAAGTTCGACTATCTTTTCGCCTTTCAATGAGAACATTACAAAGATTGTGAAGAGCAGAGCGCTTGGAGTAAGCACGGAGATCTTCGGTACGAACGAATCGTGGTACCATTTTTTCGATTTAATTTTAAGCATGATTGCGCGTGTCAACAAACCGGCGACGAAGGGAATGCCGAGATAGATGATTACGGTGACGGCGATTTCCGCAATGGAAATTTCTACCACAGCTCCTTCAAATCCGAACAACGGAGGAAGCAACGTGATAAACAGGTATGCATAGACGGAATAGAGGAAGACCTGAAAAATTGCATTGAATGCCACCAAACCGGCGGCCAATTCGGAATCTCCTTTTGCGAGATCATTCCAAACAAGTACCATGGCGATGCAACGGGCTAGTCCGACAAGGATCACGCCGATCATGAGTTCCGGCCTGTCTGGTAAAAACAATAACGCCAGCACAAACATGGCAAGGGGACCGAACACCCAGTTCTGTAATAGTGAAAGAAGAAGGATCTTCACATTCTTAAAAACAATCGGTAGCTCTTCATACTTCACTTTTGCCAGCGGCGGATACATCATCAACACCAAGCCGATAGCGATGGGAATATTCGTTGTGCCTGAACTGAGTGAATCCCAAAATCCTGCAATGCCGGGAAACATCGCTCCGGCAGCAACACCGAATGCCATGACAAAGAAAATCCAGAGGGTCAGATAACGGTCAAAAAATGAGAGATTGGAAGTAACGGTGCTCATGACAATCCCTTTGCAATATGGTCTGTATATAATCGTTGAAAATCTCGTTTGATCTGGTCCCGTACTCGGCGGAATACAAGCAGCACTTCTTCATCCGATCCGGTTGCTTCAGCCGGATCATCGAAACTGATATGCATCCGGTGTACGACGTTGCCGGTAAAGACTGGGCAAGTCTCTTTTGCATTGTCGCACACTGTAATCACATAGTCGAAAGATTGTGCAATAAATTGATCGACTGTTTTCGGATAATGCGTGCTGATGTCGATGTCGGCTTCCTTCATCACACGGACTGCCCTGGAAGAGACTTTTGGAGCTGCTTTTGTACCGGCTGAGAATACTTCAACTGTTGGATCAAATGATTTTAAAAATCCTTCTGCCATTTGCGAACGGCAGGAATTTCCGGTACAGAGGATGAGAACTCGCATAAAGAATAAACACAGTAAATGATTAACAAAGATAATTTAAAAAAACAGATTGTTGTCTGCACTGCGGCCATAAAAGCCGTAGATACAAAAAACAGTCAAGGCTTGTCGGCATAAACGGTGATGCTGTAGATACCGGCGCCGCTTTTCCGATACTCCAGCGCTTCTTCCAGCGAAATGTATTTTACCAGCAGTTCGTTGGGGATATTAATCTCCCGATCTTTTTGCACGGTAATATTGATGAACCCGGCATTCTTGATCGTTTGCAGATACTCTTCCTTTTGTTGTGCTCCGGAGACGCAGCCGGCGTACATCGTTGCTGCGGAACGGATACTATCCGGGAGGGCACCATTTAATACGATATCGGAAATAGAGAAGTGTCCACCGGATTTGAGAATGCGGAATGTTTCTGCAAATGCTTTCTGTTTATTCGGCACAAGGTTCATTACGCAGTTGCTGACGATTACATCGGCGGTATCATTCGCAATCGGCATGTTCTCAATATCGCCAAGACGAAATTCAACATTTGTATACCCAAGCGTTTTTATGTTTTTGTTTGCTTTCTCGAGCATCGGTTCGGTCATATCGATACCGATAACATATCCCGTTTCGCCGACGATGGAACGGGCGACAAACGCATCGTTTCCGGCGCCGGATCCGAGATCCACGACCGTGTCGCCTGGCTTTATCTGCGCAAACTCCGTGGGGAGTCCGCATCCAAGCCCGAGATCGGCGGTTGCCACATATCCGGGAAGGTGAGTATAATCTTCGGCCATGACGGTAAATTCGGCACTTGTCGTGCAGCATCCACCGCTGCCGCAACAGGATGTTTCGTTCTGTTCTTTGGATTGCAGGGCGATCTCGCCGTATTTTTCTTTGACAAGTTCTTTTAATTCTTGATCAGTGGACATATTATTTTCCTCCTTTTGAGGATGAGCAACAATCGGTGCCGCAACATGGTTCTTTTGGTTCGTTCGCTTTCATGGTGTAATCCTTTCTTTAAAGTATCGTAATATTACGATTAAGCAGGTAAATTTTTTTAACAGCACTTCTTCATGGTAACAAGAAATTCACCAAGCATGGACTGCATTTCGTTCCACCCCGGTTCGTTCAGACAATAACAGACCGAAGTCCCCTCAATTTCTCCTTTTACCAAACCAGCATTTTTTAGCTCACGAAGATGCTGGGATACCGTGGATTGAGAGAGTGGAAGCACATCGACGATATCACCGCACATGCAGGAATTCGATTTCGCAAGGTATTCTACAATGGCAACCCGTGCAGGGTGAGCGAGCGCTTTGGCATAATCCGCCAGTCGGTTTTGTTTAATAGTGAATTCTTCTTTTTTTGAGAGTCCCATAGGTGTCTTTATTTATCGTAATATTACGATAAAAGTTTCGAGGAAGCAACACCTATTTTCGAAAGGCTATAAAAGGGAAGATTTTTTTTGCGCGACGGCATTCTTACCCATGAAAAAAGTTAAAAAAAGTGAAAGGCTTTATACCGAAAGGAGTTGCTCGAAGAAGCCGCCGAACGTCTGTTCTTTGTTGATGAAGTGAATTTCAAGTATCCAATCTCTAGGGTTTCCCTGAATGTCCAACTCACTTAATTTTATGTGATTGTTCGGATGGAGGTAGTTATGCTCTTCGTCGCCGAGAATATGTTCATGCGGAAAATTCCCGATAAGATGACCGCAATGGATGTTGCCGAACTGCCAGCCGTACAAACCGGCAAGAGAGGAAATGTAATGATAAAACTCCGCACCAGTTAATGAATTGGCGTGAGCATCATAATATTTTTTCCCTTCATACCATGCTGATTCGATATCATTCTTCAATTTTATTTTGCGTTCGTTATTACCGATCACGTACGTTCTGCCGAAATCTGCTTCCCAGTCTTCAAAGACGGGACCGAAATCGAAGAAGAGAATATCGTCGGAACCGATAATGAGGTCGGGAGGATTTTCTTTGTACGGCAAGAGTGTATTTTTTCCAGCACGGACGATCCGCTTGTGCCAATATTTACGGATGCCAAACATCTTATACGCAAGTTCATATACTTCGTCGTTTAGTGTTTTTTCCGATTTTTCTGCGACGATCAGTCCGTGCATTTCAATGGTGCGGAATAGTTCTTCTGCACTTTTCTGTGCAGTAATCAGATGTTGTTTTCGTTCGGAGAGAATGGTCATTGTTGGGTCCCAAAAAAGTAGATCAACATTTCTGGCATGCGCTCGCGCCAGTTTGCCCATTCGTGTCCGTCGTTCACTTCTTTATAATAGTGTGGAATGCGGTGAGACGAGAGCAGGTCGCTGTACTCTCTGTTCATTTGTAAAAATTCATAATTCCCGAAAAACGGACTCTGAAATTTGATATCATAACGCCCACAATCCATATATAACTTTAATTGCGGAGAAATACGATTCGCCCGGTATTGTTCTTCCGTCAATTCTTTCAGCCACGGTGTCATTGTTGAGGATTGCCCGCCGACATTCTGGAACATCTCGGGATGTTTTAACACTGTATAGAGTGAAATATGGCCGCCGTTGGAGATTCCCATCATAGCACGTTGCAGTGATGATTGTTCGGTTTTGTACAATCGATCAATCAATGGTACGATATCATTTGTTAAATATTTAACGAATAGCTCACGTTTTCTTCCAATGTATTCATCATTACGATCGACCGGTGGGATAAAAACAGCTATGATCGGACGGATTTTTCTATCAGCAATTAAATTATCAATTATCCGAGGAACGAAGGCAAAGTTGATTGCCTCGAATCCGTCGTGTATATATACAACCGGCAGGCGCTGAAGAGTATCATACCCTGCGGGGCGATAGATCTTTATTGGGCGTGTTACCGGAATATATTGGTTCAGCGGAGGCGGAATTTTCAATAACGGTGCTAGAGAATCAATTTCACCATGCGCAATATTGTTTCGCGGCACAAGATACGGCGATGAAATAAACTTCGGCATCCGCACTTCGGAGTGGGGGCCAAAGCCGCTCGGAGTAATGTATGGGTTGTGCGGATCGGTAATATCCTTTCCATCAACAATCAATTTATAATCCAGTCGCGCATCAGGTGGAGCGATAAATGTACGATAAAACAGAGAATAATGACCGCATGGAATTTTGTGCAGCAGCACCGGATCGTTCCAATGCTGCAGGTTGCCATTTACATAAACGGTATCGGCATTGCCATACAGAACGAAATGCACGACAGAATCCTGTTCGATAATCGGTGATCCACTTTTGGAATTAAGATATTGTTCGATCACCGCTTGACGTTTTTCCACAGGAGTCTGTTCCAGACGTTGAACAACAGACTGGAATGATTGTGCGGTAAGCAATGTCGTGGAGAGGATGAATCCGAAAAAATAGTTCATGTTAATGTGTTTTGCCCGGAATATCGTTCGTGAATTGTTCGATCATCTTTCTATCCTGCATGGTAACAAAAATTATTCGGCCTCCGGTTCCGCCAAAAACAAGATTGCTGCACTTCTTTCCTGTTAACAATATTTCCTTCAGAAGCACTCCGTTCGGTGAGAGTACTGCAATCGTCCCCTTGCCATACCGCGTAATATACAAATTACCGTCCCTGTCGCACTTCATTCCGTCCATTCCGAAATCAGGGAATGTATGAAAGAGGGTTTTATTCGAAATAGTTCCGGTCTCATCAACGGTATATTTCCAAACAATGCGCTGTACGCTTTCGTTCACATACAGCGTTTTTTCATCCGGACTGAGTTCAATGCCGTTTGTTGTTCCCATTGAATCTTCCAGTAAAACGGAAGACCCGTCCGGATCGATGCGCCACAATTTTCCGGTATTTGTTTTCCAGTGCGGATCGGAAGCAAACAATTGATTGCGTGAGTTGATGCAGAGATCGTTCGGCTGATTGAACGCATCATTATGGGAAAAAACTGAAACAGTGCGTGTTCGCATCTCCACCTTCAGCACATTGTGCTTGGGATAATCGGCAAGGAGCATCTCTCCGGCGGAATTAAATTTAATGCTGTTTGCGATACTTCCTTGCGGCAGATGGACGAACAATTGAGCATTTCCTTTATCGTCTACTATTCCGATCGTTCCATTTTGTCCGAAGTTTACGACATACAAAAGACCGCTTGAATCAAACGCAGGGCCTTCGATACTGCCGGTGAAAAGATCCGGAACGGTAAAATCAGTGACTGTGTGCAATGAGAAACAGGAACACCAAACAAGAGAGAGTGAAAGAATAAAAAAAGTTCTCACAACAATGTCCTTATTAAAAACAGTACTACATTGATAGCTAATTAAAAATGTACAATCATTACCGCTCTAAATTATGATACGCGAATGTCTATTGCGAAGACGTGAACTATTGCAGTACGGCATGATAAAATGCGGTACATCGTCCCGTCAAAAAAGAATTATGGTTTTTTACATTTTACACTCGGAATAATGCGAGAGCAACAGCAGTTGACCACGACAAAACTTTAAATTCTCCGTTTAGTAGTGCCTGCATCATTTCGTTGCGTGACAGTGTAACAATCTGTTGTTCTTCCAGATCGTCTGCAATGATCTCGCCAACCTGATGCGCGTTGCGGGCCAGATACAGATTGGCAAATCCGTTTCCGTGGTTTCCGTCGCAAGGGAATCGTCCCAGCGGGATCCATTCTGCCGCCATAAATCCCAGTTCCTCGCGAAGTTCGCGTTTGGCACACGTCAACGGATCTTCATTCGGTTCCAGATATCCGCCTACCGGAGCCAGTGAAATTCCTTGTGCCGCATATTTCGTCTGTCGAAAGCAGACAAAGTTTTCATTCTCATCCTGCACAACAACATTAACGTAATCCGGCGAAATGATCCAGCACCATTTTTCTAAAACGGTACCATCAGGAAGCTGGATGGTATGGTCTTCCACTTTCAGCCATTTACTGTGATCGAGAATGGTGGTACGGGACAGGGTTTTCCAAGGTGTCATAACGGTACTCGTTCTGTGTCGGTTATTCTTTAAATTTTACATAGATCAATGCATCGGCAATTAGTCCATCCTTCACCACCGCGCGATGCAAGCGGGCTTCGAACGTATAACCGTTCTTTATCAATACGCGCGCAGAAGCAATGTTCCAATCGAACACGTCGGCATAGAGCCGGACGATGTCGAAGGTAGCGAACGCATAGTCGGAGATTGCACCGACCGCTTCCGTAACGATTCCGCGTCCCCAAAACTCTTCGCCGATCCAATAACCAATCTCCATCGATTTACGATAGACATCGTCCTTTGCCACCAAACCGATACTTCCGACGGCGATTCCATTCACCGTAATGGCAAACACAGTTTCGGTAAGATTCATGGATGCATGCTGCACCCAACGAATCGCATCCCCGCGCGTGTAGGGATGCGGGAAATGGTCCCGCACATTAATCCACACGTTGCGGTTATTGGCGTGCTGTTCAAGTGATGATTCGTCCCCGATGTGCCAGGGACGCAATAGCGAGTGTTGAAGACGGAATTCCATGAATCAGACCGCCACCTTAATAATGGCTTTTTTCGTAACGGTCATCGGCGGTTGCGGCGCATGTGCATCTTCAGGGAAGAGAACAGCGAACATGTCTGAGGTGATCAGGACCGTGAAAAGGGGCGGATCATTATAGAATGTGACATCTTTTTCGGGACTATATTCGTGTGCGATGTTCTTGCAGGAATCGACATCATGCCATTCCAGCGGGAACGAACCTTCAATGGCGATTTGAATGTCGATATAATTACGGTGCGTTTCCAACTTTCTTCTCTCTTTTCCGCTGTGATCGCTGGCGATAATCAGATACAAATCGTCTCCGGTAATTTCATGCCGTCCTTCGGCGAGTGAACGAAGGTCGGTTTTTTTCAGATAATCGAATGCGTGCTTGAATCCGGGATGAATGGCGAAATATTTATCTACTCGGGAAAGATGGTCGAGTATCATAGTGGAGTTCCTTTCAAACGTATCAAGGGAATGGATGGTGCGGAGATTAGTGGTAAGGTAGAAGTTTATCGGAAAAACTACAAGCGTTAGTTCGATGCGCCGGAAGAATTCTTCCCTAACCATCGAAAATAGAGCAGGATAAACGGTATCCAGAGAATATCATTGAAGACATTCGTCCATACCGCCGCGATCGGGATCTCTCCGAGAATCGTATAGTACGACCATCCCATCACACCAAATGATTTCCCGATGAGTCCCATCAGCGCAAAATGGCGATATAACCGGAGATCGGTGGATACGAGATAAAATCCGTACCCGTAGACACCAACGAACATTCCCAGACCGCGCATCACGAACGAGTGATTTATATTCGGAAGTCCGAACAGGTGAAAGAAAAGCTGCGGATACAGAACAGTGAGTGTACCTGCAGCAATGTTGTAGATTGCCGCCACACGAAAAAAGGAAAGGAAAAATCGTTCGTTCATCATTATTTCTGCAGTAACTTGAAGGCAATATGCGGGCCAATTCCCTGTTGATACGCGAGCGTGATCCAGAGTTTTGCCAGCGATTCAAGCAGCTCTGCATTTCGCAATGTGCCGACATCCACAGCTTCCAGTCCGATTTCCTTGGCGAGTTGAATGGTGAGTTTTTTCGCTTCTAAATCATCGCCGCAAACAAAGGCATCTGCATGGATCGCGCCGAATATCACATCGTTCAGGTTTGCAGCGCCGAGCGTATTAAATGCTTTTACCACGCGGTAGCCGGGGAGTTTATTGGCAATCTCTTCCGCGGCGGAACGGCCCTGCGCGAGCGGCCATTCGGGATTCGGTTTGATAGGATTGGTACAATCGATTAGAATCTTTCCATGGAGATCAACAATTTGAAAGACTACTTCGCCAACCGCCTCCCATGGTGTTGCCAACACGATCACATCCGACCTCATCGCCGCTTCTTTGACCAGCATTGCCGTTGCGTTATGATCCGTTTCCTGTAATATTGTCTGTACTTTCGGCGTTAATGGATTGCGAACGCCATAGATGACGGTATGACCTTTTGATGCCCAGATTTTCCCGAGTGTGCCGCCGATGTTTCCTGCGCCGATGATGCCGATATTCATAATGTTCTCTAAATTAGTTGTAAAGGTTTCCACAACAATGTAAAGAATTTTTTCCAAGAACTCATGTCTGTTTTTCTACTGCTTCTCTCCCGATTTTTTCCTACAATATTATCCACAGCAGTGTGTCAATTCTCTGTATTTATCTATGATGAAAGTGAATCGATACCATGAATATGTCCCGTTCAATTATTATCGCAGTGCTATTTTTAATAGCGGAATTACCGCTTTCAGCGCAAACGGAAACGTACAATGATCCCTGCGGTGTTCCGGATTCGTCAGCTCTGTCTGAGATAATGACAGCATCCGGCAATTGGGGTTACGGATATGATACGCTGCTCTATGATCTCTCTGAATGGGAGAAAAATCCTTTTGTGACCGTCGATTCCGCAGGATCATCAGTGCAGGGAAGAACATTGTTCGTGATGACGATCCAGGATACAACTGCCGATACGCTTCATCTTCGTCAGCGTATATGGATCCATGCGCGGACTCATCCGGGTGAAGTGCAGGGAACGTGGGTGACGAATGAAATGATAAAATATTTATTGGCGGACAACGATACGGCGAACACGCTCCGACGGCGGTATGTATTCAATATTATGCCAATGTATAATCCGGACGGAGTGGAGATTGGTTTGGATAGAGAGAATGCGAACGGGATTGATATTGAAGGAAACTGGAATGCGGGTCTTCCCGAGAAGGAAGTGGTTGTCCTGCGCGGACAGTTCCAAAAATTCATGGCGCAACCGAATCCAATGAAGATTATGCTGAACATGCATTCAGCGTATGCGTGCAAACGATATTTTGTGTATCACGCACTCGGCGGAACGTCGCAATTATACACTCTGAAAGAACAGCGGTTCATCTATTACATCCGTTCAAATTTTCTCGAAGGATTTGAACCATTCACGTATTACATCAGTTGGGTGAATGGTACCGCGCTGCAATATCCAGAAAGCTGGTGCTGGCTCAATCATAAAGAGAAGATAATGGCAATGACGTATGAAGACGGGAATTGCATCTCCGCGTCGGATTTCGGGTGGACGGCTCGTGCAATTGTCCGGGGAATAGATCGCTACTTGCAGGATACGACATCGGTATTATCGGTGGTAGCATCCGCCATTGTGCCAGATCAGTTTCTGTTGAATCAAAATTATCCGAATCCGTTCAATCCTACAACAGTCATCACGTATCAACTTTCAATTGAATCCGATGTTATTGTAAAAGTATACGATATGCTCGGCAGGGAGATTGCAGTATTAGTGAACGGCAGGGAACAAGCAGGCACACACTCTGTCGCATTCAACGCATCGGCGTATAGCAGCGGAGTTTATTTTTATCGATTGATCTCCGGCGGACATGCCGAAGTTAAAACAATGCACTATGTTAAGTAGAGGACGTATGACCAGTCATCGCGTTTCGTGGCATGAATATTTTATGAATATCGCGGAGCAAGTAGCAACACGCAGCACCTGCAGCCGAAAGAATGTCGGTGCGGTGATTGTCCGCGATAAGACCATTCTCTCCACTGGGTATAACGGCAGTTTGCGTGGTGCGCCGCACTGCGACGAGATCGGCCACGACATTGAAAATGACCACTGTGTGCGTACCGTGCATGCAGAGGCGAACGCTGTTGCCCAGGCGGCAAAACACGGTGTACGAATCGACGAATCGGAAATTTATGTTACTGCATCACCATGTCTCACCTGTTTTAAACTAGTGGCAAATGCCGGAATCCGGACGGTCTATTTCAAAGAATTCTATCGCGACGCCAGAATCACCGACTATGCCAAACAATGCGGCGTGACGCTGGTATTTATGGGGAAGGAATAACGGGAAACATCAATAGAATCAGTATCTCTGCAGCTAATCCTTTCATTAAAGATCGTAACAATTCCGTAACACTGTGGTAACTCTCGGATAAACTATTTTTGACAATTTCTTGACGTTGTTTAAGATACATTTCTTCATTTTTTCAAGGAGATTGCCGTGACATTGTTTATTCGATTTGGTATTTTTGCTACTCTTCTGACGCTGCCATTAATGTCCCAAGAGGAATCTGCGGATACTGCAGCCGTATCCGTCAACGAGCAGATTGAGCAATTGAAACTCAACGACGAAAGTGTCAACGAGATATTACTGGATATGAAAAGTTATATCGATCTTGCGCGTAAATTAAAGTTCAGCGGATATATGCAAACGCAGTTTCAGGCTTCCGACGGTATTGGCGGCGCACCATATCCCATTGGAAATTTTGCTGGCGGAAATTTCCCGGCGAATGTTGGATCACGCTTTCAGGTGCGCCGCGGACGATTAAAGGTGCAGTATGAAAACGATCTGACCTTTTCCCAATATGTGGTCCAATTTGATATCACGCAGAACGGTTTGGGTATCAAGGATGCCTATATCAACATCAAAGATCCATGGGTGCGTGCCTGGAACATGCGGATGGGGGTGTTTGACCGTCCGTTTGGATTTGAAGTTGCCTACTCCTCCAATTTCCGCGAAACACCGGAACGATCCAGAATGTCGCAGACCTTGTTTCCCGGCGAACGTGAACTAGGTGCAATGATCGAATTCGCTCCCGAAGTAGGTGATTGGACCAATTACAATCTAAAACTTGGCGTGTTCAACGGTGTGCTGCCGACGGCGAACGAGAACGACAACAGCAAAGATATCATCGGCAGGGTAGGATTTATTCTTCCTTTTGAAGAGGAAAATATTGCGTTTGACGGAGGAGTGTCCATCTATCAGGGAAGTGTGCGGAGCAATTCAAAATTCATTTACTCATTCAACGATGCTCAATCGCAGTTTACAGTTGATTCTACCGTAACAAATGCAGGAAAACAGTACGACCGTCAATACATCGGCATCGACGCACAGCTGATTTACGATATGCCGTCCCTCGGCGGAGCGTCGCTTCGGTGCGAATATAATTTCGGAACGCAGCCGGGAACGTCCTCATCCAATAGTTTCTATAATCCCAGCACTATTCAAACATTGGATATTGCTGGCAATAAGACAAAATCCACAATCGAAACAACCAATTTGTATCAACGTCACTTTTATGGTTTATATATCAGTATGCTGCAGAATATCGGAACAAAACATCAGGTGGTATTACGCTACGATGTGCTCGATCCGAACAGCGAAATTGATGGAAGTGAAATCGGCGCAGCAGGAAAATTAACGACCCTTGGTGACTTGAAATTTAGCACGATCGGAGCAGGATATATCTATCATCTGGATGACAACGTGAAGTTTGTCTTCTATTACGAAAAAGTGGAAAATGAAACTGTCAACGGCACAGTTGCCGCAACAAGTTCGTTGTCGCAGTATACGAAGGATGTGAACGATAATGTCTTCACCTTCCGGATGCAGTATCGTTTCCCGTGGTAATTCATTTTTTAAACAGCAGTGTATTCCGGACTGAGCCTGAGGCTTGTCCTTTTAACATATCCTAAAGGAGAAATAAAAGTGAAAAAGATCGTTGCAACCGTATTGTTGTTTACGTTCTCGTCTTCGATGTTTGCGGCGGATGTTATCACCGTCAAAGGATCGGATACGATGGTGATTCTTGCCCAGAGGTGGGCGGAAATGTATATGAAAATGAATCCGAACGTCACTATCCAGGTGACAGGTGGAGGGTCGGGTACCGGTATCTCGGCGCTGATCAACGGTACGACCGATATTTGTAACGCGTCGCGGCCAATGAAACCGACGGAGAAACAGAAACTGAAACACCGGTTCAGCAGTCTTGGTGTGGAGATCAAGACGGCAAAGGACGGTATTGCAATCTATGTAAATGAGAAAAATCCGTTGAAGGAATTGACCGTACAGCAGATCAAGGATATTTACACAGGGAAGATTACCAACTGGAAAGAGGTCGGAGGAATTGATTCACGTATCATCCTCTATAGCCGTGAGAACAATTCCGGAACATATGTTTATTTCAAAGAGAATGTGCTGGATGATGAGGATTATTCTCCCAGCTGCCAGAATATGCCCGGAACTGCTGCGCTGGTGAATGCCATCTCCAAAGATCCGAACGGTGTAGGATATGGCGGAGCTGCGTATGCAAAAGGGATTCGAGAAGTTGCGATCAAAGCTGATGCGAATTCACCTGCTCTGCTTCCGATCGCAGAGAATGTTAAATCAGGCCAATATCCCATCACCCGATTCCTCTTTATGTATGTGAAGAGCAAACCAAGCGGCGCGATGAAAGAATATATCGACTGGATCCTGAGTGAAGAAGGACAGAACATCGTCACAAAGGTTGGATATTTTCCGCTCCGCTGACAGTATTTATTATAGAAATGATGACAATGCAGCCGAAAAAAATAACGAACACGATGATGAAGAAACGATTCCGCTTGAGCGAATTTCTCGCTGAAAAGTTGATCACTGCAACGGCATTCATGTCGTTCACCTTCATCGTGCTGATCTTTATTTTTGTCTTCCGTGAAACGCTCCCCATCTTTTCGGCACCAGATGAGATCGCTGCGACCGAAGAACTGGGGGAACAAGAGACGTATGGTAATATCGTGTTGACCGACGCAGAGCGTGCCGTCGAAGAAAAACAGAACAAGAGTATTGCTGCAGAGGAAGGGGTGACTGCGAAGAATCTTGCAGGCGACCGATGGCAGCCGATTTCTGGCAAACCGAAATATGGGTTGCTGCCGTTGATTATCGGCAGTCTGAAGGTTTCCCTAATTGCTGTGCTGCTTGCGGCTCCTATCGGTATTCTTGCTGCGCTGTTTACTGCTGCATTCGCACCGAAGTGGGCTAAGGAAGCGTTAAAACCGATGATTGAAATTCTCGCAGGATTTCCCTCTGTGGTGATCGGCTTTTTTGCGCTTGTTGTTCTGGCAACATTTATTCAGGATTTTTTTGGATTGGAATATCGACTGAATGCTTTTGTCGGAGGTGTTGCATTATCCCTGGCAGTTATTCCGATTATCTTTACCATTTCGGAAGATGCGATCTCTGCCGTACCGAAATCACTGACGGAAGCATCACTGGCGCTGGGGGCTACTAAATGGCAGACCGCACTGAAAGTGGTGCTTCCTGCTGCAACACCCGGGATTTTTGCGTCTGTGATCCTCGGAGTAGGACGCGCATTCGGCGAGACGATGATCGTGCTTATGGCAACGGGAAATGCGGCGCTGACTTCTGCTGATCCGTTCGAACCGGTGCGAACGATGTCCGCAACAATTGGTGCAGAAATGGCGGAGGTGGTCTTCGGTGAAACACATTACAATGTCTTATTCCTGATCGGATCGATCCTTTTCCTGTTTACGTTCACGTTGAATGCGATCGCGGAGATCTTCGTCCGTCAACGATTGATGAAAAAATTCAGCGGAAATTAATAGCACGCTGTGGAGTTATGACTATCACGAAACGAAAAATACTTGGAACGATCGCTTACACAGTGCCGGCATTCTTTGCGTTGGTCATTGTTGCCATCGTACTGTTCGTTATGACGTACATAGTAATAGGAGGATGGGACAGTCTGACGATGGATTTCCTTCTCGGTTCGCCGGAAGA
>Ga0172379_10002476_pt1 | contig 32479 bp, 21 predicted proteins | sample GrowelOW334metaG_FD_119756 | JGI IMG/M metagenome (GOLD analysis project Ga0172379, IMG submission 119756) | Groundwater microbial communities from an aquifer near a municipal landfill in Southern Ontario, Canada - Groundwater well OW334 metaG | ecosystem: Environmental > Aquatic > Deep...
CAAACCTTTGGTCTACTTGTTTACCAAAGGTATCAAACCTTTGGTCTACTTGTTTACCAAAGGTATCAAACCTTTGGTCTACTTGTTTACCAAAGGTATCAAACCTTTGGTCTATTTGTTTACCAAAGGTATCAAACCTTTGGTCTAGTAATTGCACTAATTCTTTCTTAGTCTTATCGTCCATAATTTTTTTAGTTTATTAAACAAGTACTGGTCTGTCAATTCAGATTAAAAATATCAAAAGAGATCTAAAGTAGTTTTTTCATCAATGATACCCTAGCTAAATTTTAATGAACTGACAATCGCATCAAACTGCTTCATCAAAGGAGAATCCATTGGGTCAACTAAGATCTTTATCACTTTATCCCCTTTGAAGAGGAAGAACTGCATTTTGGTAGATCTTTCATCCTTAAAAATTTTAACAAAAGCTTGATCCATGTTAGGAATCAAAGCTGCCCCTTGATTAATTAAAGCACCGTGAACCTTTTCCTGTTTTGCTAGGTACCTATCCGTAGATTGTCCCAAGGATAAAGCATCTAACCCAACTTCTATCTTAAATTCCCCTTTTTCATCCTGAATATGGATAGATTTCTCCTCATTAACTATCCATCCCACGGGATAAAGAAAGGATAGCCCTTGAGCTGAAGTAAATTTATTAACTAAGGTAGCAGCAAATCTAGGATCTAATTTAGAAGCCTGTTGGAATTGCTCAGCAGCTAAATCTAGTTGATTTTGTTTAGCATAAATATTACCCAACTGATAATGGGCTTCAGCATTACCAGGATCTGCTTTTAATATACCAATATAAGAAGCTGTATTGTCTTTCCAATCTTTATTCCTTTGAAATATGATAAACCAGCTAAAAACCAGATATACAGCAAATAAAACCAGCAGAATATTTCTAAAAGCCTTATCCTTATAACGAAGAATTAGTCTCCTAATAATTTCCCCCACCAAAAGAGCCATACCTATAGAAGACATAAATAAGTACCTTTCCCCTATCAGCCATTGCCCAATCTTGTTGATAAAAATTAAGGGTGTCAGAATAGATAAAACAATTAAAGAAGTAGCCAATAACATCACCTTCCAACCTTTTTTGAAGAAGATAAAAACTATAAAAAAGTTTAGCATTACCAACAAAAAGGCTACAGTTACCCGCCAATCATCTCCTGTTGCCAAAACAACCCGCTCCTGAAGGTTTAAAGGTAATGGATAAATTAACTTAAATAGGTACTTTGGATAAAGCACTAATGCATTTAAAGCCTGAGACCAAGCGTCCATCTTATAATACCCTTCATACTCATAGACTACCCTGCCCAAAACAGCTGCCCGGGATAGAACATAAATTACCCCGGCTGTAACATATAAAGCAAAGACTAACAAACATCTTTTTACAGTAGATCGGTCACCCCTGAACCCCTTAAACAAAAACTCATATATGGGCACAATTAGTATTGCCAGAGCAGCTGTTTCTTTAGAAAATAAGCCTCCTAAAAAAGTAAATGCTGATAAAACCAGGAGGATCATCTTTTTACTCTCAGAGAATTTGATATACAGTAAGTAAGTTGCCATCATAAAACCAGCCAGTGTCAACTCTACTACACAAGATAACCAGTTGATGGGTTCAGAGTTAATAGGATGGGTAATAAATAACAAGGTGGCCACAAAAGGCAAGTGTTTCCCCTGCAAAAAGATTTTAAAAAACCTCAGTACTAACAAGGAAGCAATTAGGGCATAAACTAGGTTTACTAAATGAAAAAACCAGGGCTGGGAAGAAACCTGATAGGTTAAAAAATAGGATAAATATTGAGTAGGCCGATAATAGAACCCCATCTTTTTACATCCTCCAGCCAATAAATCTTCGTGCAAACAGGAGGTAAAAACTTTTGGCAAATTTTCTAATTTTTGGATATTTTTGTTATCAGCAATCTGCCAGGCATCATCATGGACAAAGCCATTCGATAAAGTATTGCCATAAAAGGCCAGAATAATTACTAAAAACACCAAGGCCTGAATCTTTTGGTTAGATAAAAGAGCTAAAATATTTTTCATGAGATATAATTCAAGAATAGTTCAAGATTGATAAGCTAGCAAGCTTTGCTTAAAAATCTTCAGCCTTTTAACTATGGGGAAAAAAGCCAGATTAAGAAAACAGAAAAAAAATGAGGCCTGTCAAGCCAAGCAGACTCAGAGCGGGTACACATTACCCAAGATCAGCCTCCTGTTGTGGCTAACTTATGGGGCAATCATTTTATCACTTGTCTATCTTGCCTTTATCATTTTGAAGCCAGGTATGCCTTCTGGCCATGATATTATTGCCCACTCCATTCGTTCTAAAATCTTTATTGAAGCCTTTAGTCAAGGACAATTCCCAGTCCGTTGGATTGATTGGATTGTCAATAATTTTAGTGGGCCCTTTTTTAATTTTTACCAAGTTGGCTTCTATTATGTAGTTCTTTTAATAAACCAAGTGGTTCCTTCTATATATACTTCTATAAAAACAGTGGTTCTTTTGTCCTGGTGGTTGGGAGCCTTATTTATGTTTTTATATTCCAAAAGGTTTGGGATACTCCCAGGAGCTTTTGCTGCCTTAATTTTTGCTTTTACTCCTTATATAATTTCTGATTATTTTGTCAGGGCTGCTTACCCAGAAAGTCTAGCAATAGCCTTTTCCATAGGTATCCTTTGGGCTCTGGATAGGCTTCTTGTTACCAGTAAGGTAATTTATAGTTTACCACTAGTTTTAACTTTTGCAGGACTGCTTACCACCCATTTACCAACTGCAGTAATTATGGGTCCTGTTTTAGTAGGTTATTTCTTCCTACTTCTTTCTTTGAGGCAAGCTAGGCTAAAGGGTTTTCTTTTTACTCTAATCTCTAGCGTTTTGGGAATAGGTCTGGCTGGCTTTTATCTATTCCCAGCTCTTTTAGAGCTTAACATGGTAAAAAGTTCTCTACTTACCTCTTCTTATTATGATTTTCACCCCCACTTTGTTTACCCCCAACAACTATTTTCTACCTTTTGGGATTATGGTATCTCCAAAGCTGGCCCAGACGATGGTATGTCTTTTCAAGTTGGAATCATACAATGGGGAATTCTTCTCTTTTCTTTGGGACTTTTGTGTTACAAACTATTTAAAAAGAATGGTTTATTGGTGCCTCATATTATCTTCTGGTTAGTGGCGTTTTTATATAGTTTGTTCTTCATTCATGATATTTCCATTAGTTTTTGGGAAAATATCAAAAGCATAGCTTTTATCCAATACCCATTTAGGTATTTAATGGTTATTACCTTTGCTACCCCCATACTAGCAGCTATTTTTGTTTCTCAGTTTAAAAAAATTTGGCATCAAAATTTAATAGTCTTAATCTTTCTTGTAACTATTTTAATTTTTTACCTAGGTTACCTTCACCCAGCTACCTATTTAGAAGATAACTATTTTAAATTAAACACAAGTGGGTGGACCAAGAGCCAGGCTGCCCAACAAGCTTGGCTGGAAGATGGCTACTTGCCTGTCACTGCTGACGAGCAACCAGCAGGACAACTGGACAAATGGATTTTAGAACAAGGGCAAGCCAAGGTAGAAGAAAAAACTTTATATAATCACTATAAATACTTTGTCATCCAGGCTCAAAATCCATCAGTTTTTAATCTTACCACCCATTATTTTCCTGGCTGGAAAGCATATATAGATGGTGTTGAAACCCAGATTGATTACAGTGATAGTTATGGTTTTATGAAAGTTAGTGTGCCTTTGGGAGTTCATAAAGTAGAGTTTAAATTTACTGATACTCTAATTAGGTCTATCTCTAATAAAGTTACTGTCCTCTCTTTTACAGTTTTGGTGATTTGGCAACTTTCTGCCTTAAAACTAGTAAAAAAGGCCTTGAGGGACTTGACACGGTCTGAAAGTCTGTGATATACATTGAGTTAGAATGTCTGACAAAATCTCACTTGAAAATTTACCTGATTTATTGACTGTTAAAGAAGTGGCAGAAGTTTTAAGAGTTTCTCCCCTCACTATCAAAAGGTGGGGCAAAAGAGGAAAATTACCAGCAATAAGAATTAACTCTAGAGGAGATAGGCGGTATAAGAAAGAGGCTGTGTTGTGGCTGTTAGGGATTACTCAAAAGTCAGCTTCTGCTAACTAACCATCCCTCTTGTTGTTAATCTCTTTCTTGCGCCGACTACGTCGTCTTAAAAAGGAAGCAGTCTTTTTCGAATTTTAGCACTCTGGTGGGTATGTCTGCTAACAGAGCCTTATTAGGTTGCTGCAGAGCCAGAAACAGTTTTTTTAATATGTACTGATCTGAGGATGGATTCTATATTGAGCCCAGCGAAATAAAGATTTAGCCTCAGTAGGTACTGATCTGAGGATGAATCTTATAATTGGAATTTGATTCAAACCCAATCTCCCCTTTTTTATCAACTATATAATAAGCAAAGCCATGCCTTTCCTTAACTGGATCAAAGTTATGAACCTTGGCACCAGTTGGAGCATTATCAATAGTTACTAAATAAGTTTTACCAACATTTACCAGGCAATGGCCATAACCTGCTGGCACCTCTACAGACATGCCTGACTTTAGTGTAATAACTCTAAACTCCTTTGCCTCTCCTTCTTCATTATTTCTCTGTAAGACTAATACTCCTTGGCCATAAGCCACACTATAAACTTCTATACCTTGATAATTATGAAAGTGCCCGTAGGTTTTGTTAAACTCATTACCATTTTTACCAGGAGTAAGTATAGTGATATTTTGGCCAGCCTCACCACGAATTACAAAATAGGGGTCTTTAATCCCAGGATTTTTACTATCCATTAAGACGTCTTTTAATTCTTGTCTAGTTCTAGTATCAATCATTTTGTTAAATTATCTATAGCCAGCTTAGCTGCTCCATAGACACCACTACTATCTCCTAGTTTAGCATACAAAACTTTAACTTCGTCAACTGCACCTTTAGTACCATTTTCTTTCATTACTTCTATGGCCTTAGTTAAAAAATCTCCTATATTTACTTTTCCCCCTCCAATAACAATCATTTGAGGGTTAAAAATATCAACAATATTAGCCAAGCCCAAGCCTAAAAAGTAGGAAAACTCCTCCAAATCCTTGGTTGAGTTAATCCAAGCCTCCAGGCAGCCTTGATGCCCAAGACCACAGGTCGGTGAGTCAGAAGATCGGAAGATCAGAAGATCGGATTTAGGAACGGGTGATGCGAGCAGGGGCGCCCCAGAATGGGGCCCCGCGCTTGTTAGCGGAGTGGGTAAATTCTGGGGCTTGCGAGTGGCAGGACCCGTGATGCTTAACAAAACATGGCCAAGTTCACCTGCTTTTCCAGAAGCTCCTCTTTCTAACCCACCATTAATCATTAAGGCCCCACCTACTCCTGAACCCAAAGTTAACATCACTGCATCTTGAACACCTTTTGCTATTCCTACCCAAGATTCTCCTAGTAAAGCCACATTGGTATCCCTATCAAAATATATCGGAACATTAAATAATGACTCAAGTTGACCTTTTAAATTAATGTTTTCTGCATTTCCTATATTAGAAGAAGGAAGAATTAAGCCATTTTCCAAATCAAGTGGTCCAGGAGTGCCTACTCCAATGGCTTTTATACTCCATTCAGGCTTCATTAATTGATCTAGATGTTCTTTAATAATTTGACCGAAATGTTGAGGGTGAGTTCTTAGAGGAGAAGAGAATTTAACTGAATCAAGCAGGTTTCCATTGGGCTCCACTACACCTAACCTACAATTAGTTGCCCCACAATCAATACCTACATAAACATCCATATTATAAGTCTACCACATCCCTTTACCTGCTCCAGGATCTTAGGAAGATAGATAGATCAGTCACATCTACTCTACCACTACTGTTTAAATCAGCAGCACTACCTCCACCTTGCCCCCACATTCTAAGGAACATAGATAGGTCTGTAATATTGACTCTACCATCATGGTTTAAGTCTGCACTACGACCACCGCCTCCACCACCAGAACTACTTCCTCCCCCACCACCTCCTCCAGAATCACCACCACCTCCTCCACCACCTCCTCCAGAATCACCACCACCTCCTCCACCACCTCCACTATTAGAAGGAACACTGGTTGGAGTTGGGGTAGCTGTTGGGACAAAATGATCACCTACTAAAATAAAGTCTGAAAAATTAGTGGTTTCACAAGTCACGGTTCTTGCCAGAGTATCCACTACGCAGTTAGGTAGCTGAGCCCCTGTAGGCCCATCAAAACGGTAGATTGAAAGTGATGACTCTACTAGTCCAACTGCATCCTCAGCAGTATAGCTAACCTGAACTTTTATTAGATCATTAAAGGTTGAAATTGTATTAGAAATACCAGCCAAAGCCCGGAAATTATAGGTGTGATCGCCAGCCACTGTCTTACCTAAAGGCAGAGATAAAGCACTAAGCATGGCAGCTTTTTCTAATCTCTTGATCTGGAAATGAGCACTACTAGAAGCATAAGCAACTGGAACAGATAGATTTACCCTAGCAATATTTCCTTCTGCCAAGCTTACTACGGCACCAGATTCAGTAGCCACTGGTGTGTCTGTATAGGCCAAAACAGGAGCTCCTCCAGTACACTGAGTGGTTACAATGTTATCCTCCCGGGAGGCTAAAGTGGCAGTTTGATCCTGAGAAACAATTCTATAATTATAAGTAGAACAGTCAGCTAGCTCTGAAACTTCAACCTGATGAGTGGTGGTACGGGTAGTAGTATTTCGCTCAGTTGTTTTTTCCTCATAAGATCCAGGTAAGCCATACTCAACCATGGAAGAGGCGTTAAGATTCGTTGACCATTGAACAGTGGCACTATCAGAAGCCACTCGTGTAGATGGCAGTGAGGTAATAGTTAATCTGGCAGATGGGATCACTTCTATCCTTGGATCTTTAGAAACAATGCTGGCATTATTATCAATTAAGATTGCTCTAAAGTAATAGGTAGGAGCACCTAACTCAAATCCAAATACATTAGTGGGCTGGTATTCAGCAACCCAGCGAGCCTGATGTTGATCACCAGTTAAGACAATCGCTTCTGGATTTACTTTAACCGGGCTGTCACCAATTGGACCAGCGTAACCAGATTTTCTGATTTCTAGACCCAAACGTTTACCCTCACAATCGCCAGAAGTAGAAACACTAAGACTTACTTCTGTACCCTCAGTTACTTGAGTAGTTGGAGCATTCCAGGAAGCAGAAGCTAATCTACAAGGCACTGGGGTAGGTGTTGGAGTCATGGTTGGTGTTGGGGTAGGTGTTGGTTCGGCAGCTGCCGAAGGTGTAGGTATAGAGGTAGGTGTTGGTGGGACTGGGGTTGGAGTTGGGTTACCACCACCTACAGGATTAGTAACAGTGAGTAGAGAATTTGTAGTATTAACAGTATTACCTTGGGCTAAAGTGGCATTAAAATAATATTGTGGATCTGTAAATGGTATTAGAGGATTGTGTTCTGCTACCCAAGTAACAGTAGCCTGATTAGATCCTGAAAGGGTTACAATAGCGGGATTTGGTTGAGCATTAATTACTGATGGGTCATCACCTAATCCATTTCTTCTAACCTCAAAGGTAACATTTTTTCTTGCACAATCTCCTGTACCATTAGCTATTAAAGTTACTTCTTGTCCAGTAGTTACACTATTACTACTCCAGGAGGCATTAGTTAAGTTACAAACTACAGGAGCAGGGGTGGGAGTGACAGAAGTAACAGGTGTACCATAAACTTCAAATTCCCATAAAGAATAACCCCATTGAGTGGCTCTGGATGTGGCATACATCCTAACATATCTACCAATGCCTGATAGATTTAAATCCTCTATTCCACCGATACCATTTGCTTGAGTGTAAATAGTAGTCCAATTAATAGCATCCCCAGAAACCTGTATCTGATATGCATTTGCATAAGCTGCTTCCCATCTTAGAATAACTTTATTTATGTTGTATTGATTACCCAGATCAATCTGAACCCACTGAATATCACTCCATTCAGATCCCCATCTAGTAGATAAACTACCATCTACAGCATTTTCTCCAGCATAAACTGTCATTTCTGAACTGGAAACAGTGACTGCTTTATTAAGAGCTAGATTACCACCAGGAATTGGAGATATTATTACTGATGGAGTGGGTGTAAGGGTTGGGGTAGGAATTCCACCTGTACTAGAAGCAACTGTTAATAAATTAGCTTTATTATCTATAGTATTACCACCTACAGTTGAAGCTCTGAAATAATATTGTGGATTGGTAAATGGTATTAATGGATTGTGTTCTGCTACCCAGGTGGTAGTAGCCTGGAGTGAAGCGCTCATGCTGGCAGATTGAGGTTGGATATTGGCAGTAATATCATCAATAGTTAATCCATTTCTTCTTACCTCAAAGTTAACTTGTTTCCCAGCACAATTAGTATCTCCTATAACATTAAGGTTTACAGTAGTTCCCTGGGTAGTATTTTGTGTATTCCAAGAAGCTGTAGTTAAGTTACATGGAGTAGGAGAAACAGTATCTGTATAAAGCCTAGCCATGCTTTCTGCCCATAATCTATTTATTGATACTGAGCCAACCCCATTAGGATGTAATCTATCACTACCTAATTCATTTTGATGATTATAGAACCATGTATAAAGATCCGGTCCTGGAATTAAACCATTAGTTCTGGTTAATTCATCAATTATTGTGTTAAATACAGGAATATTATTATGATTTCCATCAGCAACATAATGAATCTTTGAAATAACTGGTACCTTACCTGCTGCTTTTATTTTATCAATAATTATCTGCATATTATTTCTAAAACTTGTAGTATTGGAGTTATTCCCTGCTGCATCATTAGCACCATAATTTATTGCCCAATACTTCATGTCTGGATTTAAAGCTAACCAACCATCAATCCGCTGCGCTCCATTTGCGCTAGTTTCGTGAGCAATTCCACCATTAACTTCTACTGGATAATAATTAGAGTTATATGAATTTATATTTGCAGCAAAATCAGGTTGATTAGAACGGTTATCATTGGCAGTTAAACTATCACCCATGAAAAACCAAGTATCAGAAATACCCTGTGAAACATCATGAATATCTATTTCATCTAAAGCTACTCCATACTGACTATTCCAACTACTGGTGGTTGTTTTAGTAATAGACATTCTCACCCAACTTTTTCCAGTAAAATCAAAGCTGTGCGCTCTGTTTCTAACATTATTTGTTGTTACATCAACAACTGTTGACCAGATACCATCTCTACCATTAGTAGAATCCGAGGATGTTTGAATCAGGTAATCGCTTGGTGTGCCATAGCTTGTTCCGTTTTCAGGATCGTTGTAATTATAGGTTGCGGTATTTGTCCAATTCAGTAGTAATCTCGAAGGACCTGTTCCAATATTCATGGCGATCCATGCAGGTATAGCTGCAGATGGTACGCCAGGCCTCCAGCCATAATCATTATATATTCCATTTATTGTGGAATTGGCATCTCCTCCGGAAGCAAAAACTGTTTGCCCTCTGGAAATAATTGGATTAGGGGTGGTATTTCCAGCTGCTGGGGAAGGTTGTGGTGTCGGAGTATTAGTTGGAAGTGGAGTTGGTGTCCCTGTTGACAGACCAGCCCCATGTATTCTTAGCACATTCACCGAAGTTGGTGGAAAAGTCCGACTGAAAGTTTGGCCCAGTTGTCCCGTTATAGTAGTGTAAGAAGGTGGATTTTGTGTCTGGCTTCGGTCTGTATTATACCAACCTATTTCATTTCTGCCGTATGACCACAGTTCGCCATTACCACTTGGGGTAAAACCATTGATTGCAAAATCAACAGTTGAAGAGGCTGATAGCTCTTTGTTTAATACTAATAAAACAAGATCGCCACTGCTTTGGGCTGCAAAAACTTCAACATTTTCTGATCCGTTTCGAACCTGGTACAGCTGGTCTCCACCCTGTCCATAATGAGTCATTATGTCGTAAACCCAATAGACCGGGGATGCCTGGAATCCAGTGTTAGTTCCGGTTACAGCAGAATATGGATTATCACCCTGATTCCAGTTCCACCAATTAATAACATCAATTTTCTTATTAAATTGTTGTGATTCTGCCATCATATGGGCGGCAAAAACAGCAGACCAGGGGTTAAAGGATTCCCAGGCAGTAGGCCAACCACTATTAGGACCTACTTCTGTCATCCAAACTTCTGTTGAAGCAATTTTATCGGGAGATAATTTACCTTGCAGCAAGGGAACCAGCAGGTTATTGACCTGATATTTTAAGAAACTATCTGGCTTATTAATAAGAGCTGTGGCTGCGGCATCATTTTCTGTATATGCGTGATCCCAAAAAGCATACCAGTGGAATAGTAATGCTTCAAATTTACCGTTTGCTGCATTAAGGACAGCATTATTCCAGCTATCCCCACCACCATCGTTGTAGATTAAGATTGGGGCAACCTTAATTGGAGCACTACCGACCTGAGTAGCACGAGCATGCATGGCATCATAGAAAGATACATATCGTGCTCCGTATTCCCCGCCCGCACCATATTGGCCGGGAAGGCGGTAATAAATTTCATTCCCGATTTCCCATTTTTCAATATTGTATGGGGCTGGATGTCCCTCGGCTGTACGCTTCCAGGCAAAGTAATATGCCGGGGCCTGCTGGTTGCCAGTATAAGAGGAAGTTGTCCAACTTGCATCCGGCTGGAATCCGGCAGGAAGAACACCATTAGCATATTCCAGCCAGTTTGCAGCCTCAAGGGGAGTACTGGTCATGTAATTAACGATTGCCTGTACTTTTGCTCCCGCGCTTTCGGCAAAATCTGCGAAATCTTTGTACGTTGTGGTATTCCTGCCTCCACCCCAAGCAGATGCATAACCATCCCACCATCTCCAGTAATCAGCTTCGTACCCACCAGGAATACGCATAGTTCCAATTTTCAAAGCACGGGCTTTTGATCGAACAGTGGCATCTTGATAATAAGAGCTATTATCCCAGTTCATATAGAATGTTAAGTTCATACTATAAAAATCCGGGCTAATAGTACCAATTACATTACTGGCATCTATATTAACAGCAGAGCCGCTTGGAGTTGGAATAGGTGTTGGAGTTGGTTCGGCAGTTGCCGAAGAAGTAACAGTAAGTAAATTAGCTTTGTTATCTATAGTATTACCACCTTGGGTAGAGGCCCTAAAGTAATACTGAGGATCAGTGAATGGTATTAATGGATTGTGTTCTGCTACCCAAGTACTAGATCCTGCTCCCTGAGCATTTAAGGTTACAGCTTGAGGTTGGGTCACAGCAGGAATATCATCAACAGTTAGCCCATTTCTTCTTACCTCAAAGTTAACTGTTTTACCAACACAATTACTGTCTCCTGTAATATTTAGATTAACCAAAGATCCGGTGGTAGTATTTTGAGTACTCCAGGCAACTGTAGTTAAATTACATGGTGGCGGTGATACTGTCAGTTGAATATCGTCTAGATATACTACTGGCAAAGTAGCTCCAGCAGATTCTGCAATCACCAACTCTTGGAAATTCTGATTGTTGGCATTAAATGCAGAAACAGGAATATCATAAATAGTCCAACCGTTACTTTGCCCTGTTACATAACTTTGATTTGGAACAGTAATAGCATTACCTACATTCGCACTATTTGCATCCCTTAATGTAATCTCATAATTAGCATTAGCTGCCATATTTTGAGTAGCAAAATGAACTGTGCTGTAACCACTAGTCGTACGTACCACATCACTTCTAATCTTAATTCCACCCCAAGGTTGAGATAACCAACTAATTGAATTAGTACCTGAATAAACAGGCGAGGTATTAGTAGTGCTTACCGTACTGCTCCAGGACCAAGTAGAAAAGAAGCTATTTTGCATAATATCATCAAAGATGACAAGCGGTGAGCTAGCAGGTGGTAATGGAGGCGGTGTAGAGGTTGGTGAGGGACTTGGAGGAGGTGTGCCACCTGCCACCGTGATTAGATGATCTCTTAAGCCAATACCGTAAGTAGAAGGCGTTCCTGCGTAATCTAAAAGTAATGGATAATTATAATAACCTACGTCAGAAACTCTCCACCAATGCCAGGCTGTATAATTTTGTCCATACTGATCCATCCAATTCATCACCTGATCAATAAAATTATGTGTAGCATCAGTATCTCCCATCTCTCCAACTATCACTGGATATCCTGCCTGAATAACTGGTAGTACTTGCCCATTCCAGCAAGCTGTATCATGGCAGTAAGAGCCAGCATAAATATGAATAGAGGCAGCCTGATTATTTACCAAAGTATGATCTGATTTTTCATCAACAGGTTTATAATTTAACCAATTATTTGGGCCACCATAATTATTTGGGTCTCCCAACAACCCTCCCCAACCTGGTCCAGAGGTCATAACTAAATTAGTAGCCCCGGTATCACGTACAGCATGAATTAGTGTTTGCATTCCAGCTGCTTGCCATGGAGTGGTTGTTACATTAGCCCCATTTTCATCAACATAATAATTTTTGGTACAACCATCTCTTATACATTCCCAAACAGCTTGAGTGATAGCTCCGTTATCATCTGGGTAAGGTTCATTATATAAATCAAAAACTACAGCAGTATTACCTTTAAAAGTATCGGCAACAGAAGTCCAAAAAGCTGGAGAATGATCCAAATCTGCCATTGGTTGTTGGTTTCTAGCTTGAATAGTTCCAGGAGCACTCCAATGTAAATCTAAAATTGAAGCAATATTATATCTTGTTAAGAGTGCCACATAGTCTTTAACTGCTTGTTGATAATTTGCTCCAGAATAAGCAGCTGGAGCATTATTAATTCCAAGCCAGCAATCCTCATTTAAAGGAATTCTGACTGCTGTAATTTTCCAACTAGCCATAGCTTGAACAGAAGCCTCATCAGTAGGCCCTGGGAAAATACCCCAATTTTGAATACAAGCATAGGTGGCATTTCTATTAGCTCCTAAAAGCCTAACTGTTTGATTTGAGCCATTTAGAATCTTATTTCCTGAAGTATGAAGTCCAGTTATTGCAAGAGTGGTTGGGCTGGGTGTAGGAGTTGGTGTTGGGCCAACAGCAGAAGTTACTGTTAATAACTGAGCTTTGTTATCAATAGTATTACCACCTTGAGTAGAGGCTCTAAAGTAATACTGAGGATCAGTAAATGGTATGAGGGGATTATGTTCTGCTACCCAGGATCCAGATCCTGTTCCTTGAGCATTTAGAATAGTAGCAGCAGGTTGGGTAACAGCTGGGATATCATCATTTAATGTTCCATTTCTTCTCACCTCAAAGTTAACTTGTTTGTTGGTACAATTAGCATCTCCTGATACATTTAGATTTACTGTGGTACCTTGAGTAGTAGATTGAGTAGACCAAGAGGCTGTTGTTAGGTTACAAGCTGGAACTGAAGTTGGGGTTGGAGTTGGTTCGGCAGTTGCCGAAGGTGTTGGAGTATAAATTGTGCCATCCCAGCCAGAAAGTTTGGCCATCAATACCCAGTAAGCCTGAGCCGCTCTTTGGCTTCCTCCAGCAGTTAAATGCCCTCCATCAGAAGAATAAGCAGGATACATAGCCTCCAAACTACCTGAGGTAATAGGATTACCTGCAGGATCATGTGATTCAATGGCAGCTAAATCAAAAAGGATAATATCGTGGGTTTGGGCATAAGTTCTTAAATTATTATTAAAAGCATCTCTTGAAGGATCACCAGAAGTCATAATTGGCATAGTCCACCAAACAAACGTTTTAGTAGGATAGGCAGCCATTAAAGCTTCCATATGAGTTCTGTAATAGTTCCAATCAGCACCTTGATCTATATAGCAGAACTTCTGTGACAAAATATCCATTGTGTTGGCTTGTGCAGCTACTTGAACATCAAAATCATCTACTTTAGCTTGCCAACCAGGATTACCTCTGGCTTGAAAAGACCAATTAGCTCTGTTGTATTTGGCATTTTGAGCAGCTAGTGTATTTAAGCCATCGTTGATATTTGACCCTACTGAGGCATGCCTAAACATCATTTTTAAAGCAGAGGCAGAAGTAATAGTGCTGTCTGGAATTTGAGCAAATTGATCCACATTTTGATGATTGATAATTATTTTGGTCGCGGCAGAAACTGATATGGCAGGGATTGGTGTTGCAGTTGGTGGAGCTGGTATAGCAGTTGGGGCTACAGTAGGAGTGGCTGTTGGGATAACGGTGGGAATTGGAGTTGGTGTTGGAGTTGGGGCTGGCAAAGCTGCTTCATAGGCTTCTAAGCTTACTAAATGGTAATCTGCAGCAGCACCCTTACTAGATCTTATTTGGATATATCTTCCTGAAGTATTAATGGTGGAGGTATTGTCCCCACTCAACCCAGCTAAAACAGTTTTATAGCCAATTCCATCATCAGAAACCTCTATAGCATAATCAGTAGCACTATTTGTATCCCATTTTACTACCACTGACCCAATGGTCAGGATTTTACCCAAATCAACACTTATCCATTGAGTCCCCCCACCTTCTGTAGCCCAGAAAGTTGTATCGTTGCCATCATTTGCATTTGCCGGATTTGATCCTCTTGCAGTAGATGAAACACCAGAGATTGGCTGGTTTAAGGCAATATCACCACTTGCAACCTGAGCCTTAACAAAATCACTTCTTGAAAGCCAAGATAACAAACCTAAAAAAAGAAGGACTAAAGCTATTTTAGAAATTAAAAAAAAATTTTTCTTTGTCAGAACCTGAAATAAGCCCATTTATAATACTTCTTTCCTTATTAAATTTATGTACTATTAGTAGTACTACTATTACCTTGTGTTATAGTTTGTGGTGGTATACTAACATTTGGTGGCTGATCTTTTCCCTTCTTTCTTTTTATCAATACAATACCTACCCCCATAAGAATCAGGACTACCCCTACCACACCAGCTATTACAAATAAATTGGTATTGGTAATTGGTTTAGCCAAGAGCTGCTGAGGTACTTTAACAGCTATACTAGTAGGCTCCTTGCTAGTTCCTAAAACATTCACTTCAGCCGTTTTTTCTCCATTTGGTAATTTCACCACCACCAAATGCTTGCCTTCTGTTACATTTTTAAAAACTGCTTCCCCTCTTGAATCAGTAACAGCAGTTTGTGGCTCACTATAAAGATTAACTTCTGCTTGATTTATAGGAACACCGGCCTCACTCACTACTTTAACTGTTACAGGGTAACCTTCTAATTGGAATTCTTGATCTTCCCCTATTGCCTCATTACCATTTTGATCTTTTGAGTGGACTCTAAAATGGAATTTCAAACCAGCCTTCATCATGGGGTTTTCTAATGTAAGGCCATGTGAGGCAACCATAGTAGGATTTGATTCAGTCAAAAAGTAAGCATCTTTTTCTAAACCATACTCTATATAGGAATCTGACTCTTGATTGGTTTTCCAGGTAATGGTGGCGCTGTTGGTAGCAATTTTAGTGACCTGGATATCACTAATGCTTAGAGTGGAAGTTTCTGTAGTGGTGCCAGGTTGGGCTGGACCTCCATTACTTTTGCCCGCTGCAGGCTGAGCTGATCCTCCAATAGTAAAAACTCCTCCACCACTTGACCCTAAGTTTAAAGAATCAGAACTATCAGATGCCCTGGGGGCGGCTGAGCCACCAATAAAACTAACTGTAGCAGAGCCAGCTGCTTTGCCTTTAAAACTAATCGAGGCCACACCAATATCACCTGAGACACCAGAAAGACTACCCCGAGAAATCTTAATAATTCCCCCGCCATATGATTTTTCTGCTTCTATGGCAAAAGTGCCTGTTGGACTAACCCAAGCTACATCCAATTTGTCTGCAGGATAAGACAAAAAGGCGGACACAGCATTAACCCCTTCACCACCTGTATTTAGCCTAACTTGGACAGTTTTAGAGCCACCAACGGTGATATTACCTCCTCCAGGAGACAAGTAAAGGCGAGAAGCAAAAGCTGATTGAGGAAGAATAAACAAAATAGCAAAAAGACTCAAAATTACTACTAAAAAATGATTCATTTTGTCTAATATTATATTCCTCATATTTATCCTTAGATTAACATTTCTGGCTCACTTTTCCCAATCCTTATCTAGGGAGTAGTGCCAGAGCTAGATGCATTTTCTTGATCAATACTCACAGTAGTTGGAGTTGGTTCGGCAGCTGCCGAAGGTGTCAAAGTGGCCACCGGAGCAACAGTAGGTGTAGGAGTTACGGTAGCAGCACTGGAACTAGCCACAGGAGTAGTGGTGACAGGAATAGTTGGTTTAGGAGTAATATTCTTGGCAAAATAAGCCTCCCCCAAAAGAGTAAGTTTCATAGGCCAATTACAAATTTTATTATTGGCTGTAAAAAGTGATCCTAACTGAGACTTGTATCCACAAGTATCAAACCAAAACCATTTATCAATTTTTAAATTATTGGTTTGTAGGTAACTCAGGGCAGTTTTAGTAAAATCAGCTCCCCCGTTTGGAGCACTTTGAGAAACCCCCAATTTAGTAATCCAAATTGGTTTATCTTTCCATTGTGGAATTTGATTTATATAAGCTCTTAATTCAGACATATAATCTTCCAGACCAGCACTATTGGTCCAGCTAGTACTATCCATAGCGGTATAACTAATACTTAATGCATCAACTGGTGGTTCTGTACCAAAGAATCTATTATAAGCAGCTCTCCACTGGTCCAAAAATAGCTTGGGGGTGTATACATCCTGTCCTTCAAAAGGAGTTGGAGCACCAACTAAAGCCCCGGGTAAAACAGTAGCTGAGGGGTCCACAGCTTTTATTAGGGTATAGTACTGATTGTATAAAAGAGCATAAATCTCAGGAGAAAGGGGTGCCTGATGAAAGTTGGTATAAGTTTGATCCCAACCTGGATCATTATCAACAATCCAAGCTGCTCCACAACGCTCTGAAACTAGATCTGTAATAGCTTTATTTGATTCTGTTGTTAACACAGCAGCCACAGCCCCATCAAACCAGGCAGTTGTATCCAGGCTAGTTACCCTTAAAACCAATTGTGTATTTGTTACACCCTTTGGTATCTTGGCATATCCCACTACAAAATTCCAACTATTAGCCTCAATTTTAGTATCTATTACTCCCAACTCTTCAAAAGGATCTTTGCTATTTTGTAATAAAACTTTAACCCCATTTGGGTCACTTGTTTTAACCCAAGATCCAAAAATAATCAATTGCCCCTCTACTACATCTTTTTTAATAGCTTGAGAAATCTGAGTGCCAGAAGGACTTTTGTGGTTTGCTACTTTTACACTTGTTTGATCATTAACTAAATTTTCCCTCACAGTCTCTATATTTGTGGTGCCACTTTTACCAGCTGTCATTAGATTCCAGCCAATAGGACTTTGCCCCCATAAACCCTTGAACTCAGAGTTGCTGAGGTTGCCATCAGCCAAAAGTTTAAGTCCCAAAGGATCTAATTGGTTTTGAGTATATTTACCAATCATATAAATAGCTTTTTTAGGACCAAGGCTAAGGTCATAGGTATAGTACAAAGATGTTCCCAGAGCACTCATTTCTTGGGTTAAATCACCTCCTGTGTAGATAAAACCAGCCTTATCAGCAGGTACTATTGAGGACCCAGTACAAGCTGTAGCCTGAGATTTAGGTTTTGGGTAAAGTAAATTAAGTAATTTATCCTTAAAAGGTAACACTAAGGAAACTAATAAAAAAACAGTAAAGCAGAGGATTGATATAAAAACCACTAGCCTGGCGTTTTGTTTGTTTTGCTGGCCAAATTTAAACAAAAATTTTAACTTCTCTTTAGAGTTGTCTGGGGCAGTATCTTGATTCACTCTAATCTTATTGAATCACACATTTAAGCTACAGGTCAATATATTATATATAGTAGATAGAAGCTAAGGGGTTAGGTGAACCTAATTAAAAATAAAAACCTTAATAAGGCCAGCTGTCTCTTTATCCTCCAAGGCTGTAGAATAAGCCTAAACAGCCACTCTAGACCTAAGTTACGCATAAATATCGGTGCTCTTGGTACCCTACCAGATAAATAATCAAAAGATCCTCCCACCCCCATAGCTACTTTAGCAGGGATTTTGTCCAAATTTTTAACAATCCATTTTTCCTGCTTTATCTGTCCAAAACCTACAAAGAGAATATCAACTGGAATATCGGAGAATCGGAATATCGGAGAATCGGAAACATTCTGATCTTCTGATCTTCTGATCTTCTGATCTTCTGGCTCACCATCTAGGTTAATTTTTGGTCCGTCCTCTGAAAAAATTACAGTGAGCCCTGAGTACTTTTTTTGTAAGCACTCGGCTGCTTCTTTTGCTACCCCATTTTGCCCCCCTAAAAAACCTACTGTAAAGCCCTTTTCGCTAGACTCCTTACAAAGCTCTTCTAAAAAGTCTACCCCAGGAATAGTACAAACTATATCACTAGCCAATTTTAAACCAGCCCCATCTGGTATTGCCAAGTCTGATTTATTTAAAACTTTTTTAAATTCCTCATCTTTTTGGGCTGCCATAATAAACTCGGGATTTGGGGTCACAATATATTTTTTACAGTTTTTTTCTTTTAACCAAGACTCCACCAAGCTTACTGCTTGCAGCATGCTAACTTTATCAACCCTAACACCCAATATATTAGCTGATTCCATACCTCTAGTTTATCACGCTCCTCCTTGATTTACGATTTATCACCTATTTTGATCCACTTTATACGTCTTGTGATCAGGTTTTTTGATTGTTAGAATGTGGCTGAATGTTTAATTAAAGGACCTCCGCTAAGGCGGAGAACCTTGCCTTCCGCCACAGGCGGAACGTAGGAAAAAGAATTATGTTTAATTTAGGAAAGCGAATTGGAATAGATCTTGGTACTGCAAATAGCTTGGTTTACTTAGCTGGGTCTGGGATTGTTTTAAATGAACCTACTGTAGTGGCAGTTGGCACAGACGATAACCGAGTGTTAGCAGTTGGTAATGAAGCCAAGGAGATGTTGGGCAGAACTCCTGGGAACATCACCGCCTCAAGACCCCTGAGAGATGGTGTGATTGCTGATTACGTAGTCACAGAGGCCATGCTCCGTTATTTTATAGATAAAGTTTGTGGTAATTCTAGGATTTTTAAACCAGAAGTAATGATTTGTGTGCCAGCTGGAGTCACCTCTGTAGAAAGAAGAGCAGTTTTGGATGCTACCCTTTCTGCTGGAGCTAAAACTGCTTATTTGATAGATGAACCTCTAGCAGCTGCCATTGGAGCCAGGATTCCTATAGCTAATCCTTCTGGAAATATGATTGTTGATATTGGTGGAGGCACAACTGAGGCAGCAGTTATTTGTTTAGGAGGAGTTGTTGTTCATAACTCAGCCAGAGTGGGAGGAAATAAGATTGATGAGGCTATTCAGACTGCTGTGAGAAAAAAATATGGTCTAATTATTGGTGAGAACCAAGCTGAAGAGGTTAAAATAAAGATTGCCTCTGCCATACTTGTTAAATCTGCAGATAATAAAACGCTTGGTGTAAGAGGCAGGGACGCTGTGACTGGGCTGCCAAAAACTATCCAATTAAGTTCTACAGAAGTCACAGAAATGATTGAGAGCACTGTCCAAAAAATTATCAATGCTGTTAAGGGTGTTTTGGAGCAAACTCCCCCAGAACTGGCATCAGATATTATAGATAAAGGTATTGTTTTGTCTGGAGGAACCTCACAATTATCTAATTTAGATAAATTAATGACAGAAGTGACTGGAGTTCCTTGTCATATTGCTGAAAGCCCATTGATGTGTGTGGCAATGGGAACAGGCATGGCTCTGGAGAATTTGGATCTGTACAAACGCAGTGTATCAAAGAAGTGATCTTTTACTTGCTTTGAAACAAAGCGCGTTTAAAATTCAAGGCGAAGCTGTCAGGGGGATGCCGAACGAATTGTTCGAGGGGGCAGCTTTCCCCCGACTAGCGAGCCGTAGAATTTAGCGCGACTTTCTAGCAAGGGAGTTTTGCCACACTTTTGCGGCCAAAAGTGTGAAAGAAAAATATGATAATCGGTTTTGATGGATCTAGGGCTTTTAATAAAAACAGAACTGGTACGGAAAACTATTCTTACCAGCTGCTTCTCCATTTAGCTAAAATTGATATAGAAAATCACTATTTGGTATATATTAGACCTGGTTCAAGCGTTAATTCTAATAATTGGCCAGACAACTTTAAATTTATTACTATTCCCTTTCCCAGACTCTGGACCCAAGCTGGATTGGCTCTACAAACTTTTAAAGATCACTTGGATGTCCTCTTTATCCCCTCTCATACTTTACCTCTTATCCATAAACCTGGTCTTACTACTATTCTCACTGTGCATGATTTAGGGGCGGAGTACTTGCCAACTATGCACCAATTAAAACAAAGGCTTTATCTAAAGCTAATGACTGATTATCAAATTAAATCTGCTAGCCACTTGATAGCTGTTTCAAATGCTACCAAACAAGATTTAATTAAAAAGGTTGGTGTACCAAAGAATAAAATCTCTGTTGTTTACGAAGGATTTAATAAAGAACTATTTGAAGCTGTATCTAGCAGCAAACAAAAAGAAGTGCTGATAAAATATGGTTTAGAGGAAAACAATTACTTCCTGTTCGTAGGAACTATTCAGCCCAGAAAGAATTTAGAGAGATTAATTAGAGCCTATTCCCAGTTTTTAGACACTCGGGGTCCTGCCGCTTCTGATCTTCTGATCTTCCGATCTTCTGATCTTCCAGTCCTTGTTCTAGTTGGCTCAAAAGGCTGGCTATCTGATGAGATCTATGAGTTACCCAAAAGACTAGGTGTTGAGAATCAAGTTAAATTTTTGGGTTATGTTCCAGATAAGGATCTACCTGCTCTTTATTCTAATGCTATAGCTTTTACTTTCCCTTCCCTTTTTGAAGGCTTTGGTTTACCAATCCTTGAGGCTTTTGCCAATCACTGCCCAGTACTCACCTCAAACATCTCAAGCATGCCAGAAGTGGCAGGAGATGCTGCCCTCTTGGTTGATCCTTACTTGGTTGAGAGTATTTCCCAAGGCTTAGAAAAACTACACCAAAACCCTACTTTAAGAAACAATTTAGTTAAGTTAGGCTTAAAACAAATCCAAAAGTTTAGCTGGGAAAAAGCAGCCAGAGAAACTTTAGAAATACTCACCAAAACTGACTAAAGAAGAAGTGGATTGTGGATAGTAAATGAGGTAAAATATTACAGATGAATAAACGCTTTCTTATCACCATAGCTACCCTGGTATTTATTGCAGTAATAGCTATTGGAGCCTCTTTTATGGCCAAAGGCTACACTTTTTCTACCAAACAAGGAAAAATGGTAGGCACTGGTATTATCTCTGCCACCTCTTCTCCTGAAGGAGCCTCTGTTTATATAGATGGGCATCTTGCCACAGCCACCAATACCACTGTTTCCCAACTTTCCCCTAAAAGTTATAGTGTAAAAATAGTAAAAGAGGGCTTTGTGCCTTGGGAAAAAACTGTTGAGGTGAAAGAAGGTTTGGTGACAGAAGTTAAAGCCACACTCTTCCCTGCCTTACCCACTATTTATCCTCTTACCTATAATGGAGTTTTAAATCCAATTGTCTCTCCAGATGGGCAAAAATTAGCTTTTACTGTGCCTCTTACCACTGATTCTCATAACCGCCAAAGAGGTGGAGTCTGGGTTTGGACCTTCACTTCTCAAGCTATAGCTATTAACCGTAGCTCAGAGCCACACCAGCTAGTAGTTTCTACCCCTGCTTTAGATTTTTCTAAATCCTCTATCCGTTGGTCAGCTGATTCCAAGCAAATATTGGCCACCCTACAAGAAGGTGGTGTGACAGGAGAGGTAAGCCAAAGAAACTATTTACTTACCTTTGATAAGCTAGCTTCCATGAATGATTTAAGAGACATCACAGCCACCGTGAAATCCACTATTAAGGATTGGGAGGATGATCAAAAAACCAAAGAGGAAGTTAGAGTGCTTACTATTCAAGATATCAAACTACAAAAAATAGCCTCATCTTCTGCTGTAGTTAAATGGTCTCTAGATGAAACTAAGATCCTGGTGGGAGACAAAAGCTTAAAAGATTCTGATAAAAAACCTATTGCTAAAGATTACTTAACAGGCTACAAAATCTATGCATTGCCAGCTGATGGAGTTAGTACTTACAAAGAATATGATTTACCTCCAGCCCTAGCTTACTTCTGGCTACCAGATTCCAGACATGTGATCACTATTTTGGAAGATAAAGTAGGCATAGTTGAGTATGATGGTAGTAATTTAGCTATAGTTTATGCTGGAAGCTTTAATCCTTTAGCCATTTTCCCTTGGCCAGATTCTTCTAGGTTAGGAATTATTACCTCATATTCCACTCCTACAGCCTCCCAACCAAATCTCTTTGGAATCAACTTAAAATAAGCTAATTATTAACAGCAAGTCTGGCTCTAACTATCAATCTGTTTATTAATGTGCCTGGTGGGTCACAAGTTTGGAGAGTTAGCACTGACTCGTTGTAAGTGTCAGTTAGAAAATGTGTGTCTAGAGGCTGGGCAATTGCTTTATCAAAAACAATATAATCATATCTTCTGCCTTGGTAAAACATAATCACACTGTCTCCTGCTTCCAACTTATTTAAAAGGAAAAAGATAGCATTGTATCTCACAATATTCCAAGGGGCATCTGTGGAGTGAGAAAAAAGATAAATATTTCCTGTCTGACCTGGCACAGCTGTGCCTTGGGCATGAACTACTCCTTGGCCCAAAGCTTTTATATAAGCTTTCTCATCAGCAGGATTTACATTAGCAACTACCTTAGCATTTGCATTTATTTTTTCAATTACAATACCAAAATCAGTGGAGACTGGCACAATTGTAGCTATGGCTCCTGGTAAAACATCACCAAAACTGGAAGAAGGTGTAGGTGTTGCTACTCCTGGGGTAGGAAGAATAATAGCTTGATTACCTTCTGATGTAACTACTTTGGGTAGATTATGCTGCCTATTAAACAACTGATCAAAGTTATACTTTAGCTCTTCATTTATTACTGGCTCGAGAATCAAAACTATAGTGATCAGTCCAATTTGCATCAAAAAGTAGCCTAAAAAACGGATTAAAAATATCTTTTTAAAACGGGTCAGTTTCATTTTAAGTGGCCCTGGCGAGAATAAGAACCTCCGCCAAGGCGGAGAACCTTGCGACCTTCGGTCTTCGAACTCACCAGAGCTGTGTGCCGCTGGAGGGAATCGGACCCCCAACCTACCCCTTAGGACGGGGTTGCTCTATCCATTGAGCTACAGCGGCAAGTCTTGGGCTACCTGTATATTTTACATTATTTGGATGAAAATAGGAAAGCTGCGGGAGATTAATCTTTACCAGTTTGGGTAAATTGTTCAGCTACTGTCTGATAGTTAAATAATTCCTCTTCAGAAAACCAATGTTTAATTTCTGCTTCGGCTTCTTCGTCATTACCAGACGCATGAACTATATTGGCAATTGGTGCATCAACAGTGTCTGCATAAGCATAACTAATATGAGCATAGTCCCCTCTAATTGTGCCCGGAAGCGCTTCTTTTGGCTCAGTTGAGCCGATCATCTTACGAACTACTGGCACAACCTCTACCCCCTCTAACACCAAAGCTAAGACCGGCCCTTTTTGCATCAAAGCCAAAGTAATATCAAAAGCTTTTTGCCCCCTCCTAGAAATCATTTTGCTAATCCCCTCATAATGATGATGGTAATGTTCATAGCTAGGATGGACCATTTTAGCGCCAACTATTTTCAGCCCAACACGCTCAAAACGGGTAATAACTTCCCCTATCAGGCCACGCTGAACAGCATCTGGTTTAATTAAAACTAAAGTTCTTTGTTTCATTATTTCACCTCTATATCTGAGATATTGTAGCTGCCATCCTCTAAAACGTCAACTAGAGCAAATCTTGGTTTTTGAGTATTCCTCTGACTGGTTATAGCCCCTACAGTCATCATTTTTAGCCCTGTACCAGGCTCCTGGTAATTAGTGAAGGAATGGATATCAGCTGCAAAAATACCCCCCACCTTGGCTCCCTGAAACATATCTTTTAGCTCAGCTGCTTGCTTGGCAACACTCTGATTCCCTTTGCCCATAAATCTATCTGAAGATGGATGATATATAGGCTCATGCATAAACACATAAGTGGCCTTGGCTGTTTCCTTAGCTACTTGATCCTGGATCCATTGCCATTGTAAAGAATCTACCCCCTCATAGTTATCAGCATTGGAAACAATAACAAACCGGATATTATTATCACTAAATGATTGATATGAGGCACCAAAAACCTGGTTGTAATTGGTGGTGGAAGCTAATTTATTTTCCCTGGATTCCCATAAATCATGGTCACCAGCTGTGGAATAAAAGGGTAATCCTGAAGAAGAGAAAATATTTTTGGCCTGTTGTAAATCTGATACTGTACCCACCTCTGTGTAATCTCCTAGCCCAATGACAAATTTAGCTCCTTCAATCCTTGCTTGTTTTAAAGCTTTGCTTAAATTCTCATTATCATTATGGGAATCAGCCACAATGGCAAATTTAAATAAAAGTTTACCCTGGTTTTGATGAGTAGTTGGGGTATTTTCTGGCTTGGAAACACCTAATTTTTCTGTCACCTGGTTTAAGGGATTTTTATCTTTTGGTAAGGTAATCCCAAAAATAGTGGTAATAAATTTACCAGCCTCATCAGAGGCTAAAAAAGAAATAATAGCTGTTTTGGGATCAGTTTTAATTGGATCTACCCCAGAAAAGTATTTAAAGGCTTGGTAGATCCCCAAGGCCAAAACACAAAACATAGTTAATGAAAGAAGTAGTCTAAATATAACAAAGGGTAAAAAACCCCCTCTTTTTTTATGTTCCTTTTTACCAAACATACTTCCAGGTTACCATGAATTGGGATTATTTTCATCCAGATCCCATTGGGCAGGGTTATTAATAATATACTGGGCAATTTTATCAAAATCTATTTGGTTTCTAATAATATGTTCAAAATAATTACGTTGCCAAAATTTACCATTACCCCAGGTATTGGTGGTTAATGATTTAAATGCCCCAATAATATTTCCCAACGTTGGTTGTTTTAATGTAGGGGCAGGGCTTGTCCCTGCCCTCTTATTTGATCGGGTACCAACATTGTTTCGGGCACCCACAAGGGATGCCCCTACAGGGTTATCAATTATTATGATGGCATGGAAATGATTCGGCATAATTTGGTATGTATTTATTATGATCGGAAAACGTGTGGATAACGATTCCCATACCAATTCCAGAATTCTACCTAATTCATTCAAGACCATCTGCCCATTCACAACACCACCAAACAACATTTCCCTATCCTGGGTGCAGATGGTTACAAAATAGGCCCCATTGGATGAATAGTCAAAATTTTTTAAACGGATTGACTGACGGTTAGGCAAATCCATGTAATTTACGGATCACATCTTCTCGGGTGCTTCTATGCCCAGAGTATCTAATACATCCTTATACACCAACTGAAATTTTCTCACCAAATTTAATCTAAAAATCTTCTCATCTTCTGTATCAGCATTTAGTACTGAATTTTTCTCATAAAAAGAATTAAATTTTTGTGCTAAATCAAAAGCAAAAGTGGCAATAGCAGAAGGCTCCAGGGTTTTGCTAACCTCACCTAGTAAGCTTGGCCACTCGAATATACCCTTAACAAGCTCTATTTCACTATCATTTGGCAAATAACCCTTATCATCGCCAGAAACATCCTTGGCTTTCTCCAAGATAGAAGATACCCTCGCATGGGTGTACTGTAAATAAGGACCAGTAGCACCATAGATTGAAAGAGCTTGATCAAAATCAAACACAATCTCTGTATTGGTATTATATTTAAGCATGTAATACTTAACAGCTGATTGAGCAATTCTTTCTGGTGATAACCCTGCCTCTGCTCCCTTTTTCTCTTCATTGATCTTACCAGCCAGTAAATCCCTTAAATCTCTCACCTTTACCCCAATACCTTTTCTTCCAGCCATAGCATAAGATTTTTTCTCATCTTTTAACATCAAGCCCAATGCTTCTGCTGTTTTTGAAGATAAAGTCACCACTGCATAGGCTACATGATGAAGGTTTTCTGATTGTTTTTCATACCCAAGCCTATTAAAAACTTCTTTTATAACCTGTTGTAAGTATGATTGCCTCTCATCAATAACTGTATAAACAAGATCACTTTTATCAAACCTATCCATCTTTTCTCCATCAAAAGCAGTGGTATAAATTATCCCCCCAGGTTTTTTATCCCATTGTTTGTACCTAAAATCCTCACCCAAAAGGCCAAACTTCCAAAGATTATAGGCAAAATCTTTGGCTGTATAAGTAGCTGTGCCATCAGATCTAACAAATATCTTATCTGAAACATGATCATCATCCTCACTCTCTCCAAAACGGACCAGCCAGGTGCCTTTATTTTTACCCTGCTCCTCTTTTTCAAAGCCAGGAGTCTTTTTTAGAGTCTCAAAAGCTTGGCTCCAAAATTTAAACTTCAAAATATCACTCTCCCAGACATATAAGTCATGGTAGATTCCAAACTCAGCTAGTGTTTGAGCAATAGCCTGGGTCATTTCTGTGGCAATTTTCTTCACTTCTTTGGCGATTTCACCATCTGGATTATGTTCAACCTCTTTTAGCACTTCTTCCCTATGTTTGAGAAATTCTGGGTCTTCTTCATATTTTTTATTAACAGCAGCATAAAGATCCCAAAAATAATCATCTAATCTTTCCCCTGATCTTTGCTCTCTAAAGTCTAAAAACTTTGTTCCAATATAAGTATCTGTGACCTGTATACCAGTATCATCAATATAATTTTGGATCTCTAACTCATAACCATTTTTGGAAAAAACCCTTGCCAGGGCATCCCCTAAAACTGCATTTCTTAAATGTCCAATATGCATTGCTTTATTGGGATTTATACCAGTATGTTCTAAAACAATTTTTTGACCTTTTCCTATATCACTATGACCAAAGTTTTCTGTAATTTCCAAAAGATCATTTTTGAGAATTTCTGGTTTGATAAAAAAGTTTAAAAAGCCCGGACCAGCTATCTCTGCCTTTTCTAAATAGTCTGGATTTTCTAATTTTTCTAAAATTTTATTAGCAATATCCATTGGTGACTGCTTAGATTCTCCAGATTTTTGTTTAGCAAGCTGCAATGCTATATTTGTACTATAGTCCCCAAAAGATTTATTTTGAGAAATAGATAAAACCATATCACTGCTTTCAAAACCAAGGTTTGAAATTACCTTTTTTAAGTCTTGCTCCAATAGATCTTTTACCATATATCAATCATACCATATCATCAGCTTGAGTACCTCAAGTTGGCTTGTTAATTTTTATTCTTAACCCCCAAACTAGTCCTCCTATTAATAAATAATATCCCACCCAAAGTATTAAGGAACTCTCCCCAACTCTAACACTTCCAAAAGGAATTTTGGAAAAAATTTCTACTATATAAATAAAATATGTGAGTAGTACTCCAGGCAATAGACCAATTATTTGCCCTAATGTTGTTGATAAAAAACTTACTGCCAATGTAAAAAATCCAGAAATCATTACCAAAGAAATACACCACAAAACTAAGCCATTAACCAAAACCCCAATGATGGAAATTTGACCAAAATTATAAGCAATAAATGGCAGGGTTAAAATTTGGGCTGATAAACTTACCACTAAATCTTCTCTTAAAATATTGGGGACTTGCTTAAAAAAAGGTAAGAGAATTGGTGCCATCACCACTACCCCCAAAGTTGCCATCACGCTTAACTGAAAAGAAATACTTAAAATCCAATTTGGGTTAATCAACAACATAACCCCTACTGTAAGCAGTAAAATCCACCAATCCAGCCCATCTTTGCCCATAAGCTTTGCCAAAAATACCAAACTTACCATAATTGCTGCCCTGATAACTGGAATTCCCAAGCCTGTAAGCACACTATAAAAGACAATTGCTCCTAGAGTGAGTATTATCGTCTTCTTTCTGCCTATAAAAGGAGCAAGACTCATTAGAAAACCTGCTAGCATTGTGAGGTTTTGCCCAGACACCACCACTATATGAATAGTAGAGGTGGCTTGTAACTCCTTTTTTAGGAAAAAGGGTAGATTTCCCTGGCTACCAAGTAAGATTCCAGACAATAAAACAGACTGAGGATAAGGTAGCAATTGGTCTAAATTTTTGGTAAAAGACTCTTGTAATGGCTTTAGTAAAAGGTTGGGCGGCTCAGTATAGGTGGGATCAATTCCTCCAATTTGAGTTATCCTGGCTAAAAATAACAGGAACCAGAGGATTATTACTAAAAATACATTCCTTTGCATCACCAAACAGATACTTGATCCTTAATTTTCTCATAAACAGCCTTGGAAACAGCCTTTTTTGTCACTAACTCTTCTAAACTGCTAAAAGGTCTATTATCAATTATTTTTTGAGCAGTGACTGCTCCAACCCCTGGTAATTTATCCAAATCAGCCTCAGAAGCAGTGTTTATATTCACCAAAGCATTTGTGTTGCTAGCACTCATTACTGCAGGACTGCCAGACTGGCCAGCCTCTAATGTTTTTGGGATATAAATCTTCATGCCGTCAGCAACCTTTTGTGCTAAATTCAGGCTTTTTGCTACATATACAGGATCAGCACTTTCTGTCACTCCTCCAGCTGCTTGGATAGCCTCTTCTACTCTAGATCCAGAAGGTATTTTGTAAACACCTGGGTTTGATACCTCACCAGAAACATCCACAGCCACTACACCAGGATTACTAATGCTTGCCTCTTTGGTAGTTTTAGTTTGTTTAATGAATGTTTTTGGCAAAATTCCAGAGGAGATCACGCCTCCAATGAGTAAAACTACGCCTACCAAACTGATGGCAATAGGTATTTTATATTGAGCTAAGAATTGATCCAAATGATTCTCTGGTTCCATTACCTCCTCCTATTCCTGTAGTAATCCTTTAATTCTAGTCTATAACTTTTTATCCATTCTTTATATGCTTTGTAAAGGTGTGTCAGACCCCTATTTTCCATCTCATTCTGGATCACTCCTCCCTCATGAGGGTATCTGTGTAATCTAGCATGAGGTGAAGAAAAACCATGAGCATAATGACAAAGCTCATGAGCTATTGTGTGATCTATTATTTCTTGAGGTATTTTAGGGTCCTGGAACATGCCAGAAATGATAATAAAGGTCTTTTTGCTCCTTGGCTCCATCCTGATAGAACCAAACCGTAATCTGGCGTATCTACCAAACCTGATAAAAACAGGGTTAATTTGAGGCACATCTGTAAAATGTTGTGACCAAATATGATCCAGGCGGGATAATAACCAATCATCATTTCTCATCAATAATTTGATCGTAGACTAGGCTAGAGTTTGAGTCAAGAGAGGTTAAAAAAACTAGGCAGGAGTATCCGTCTGCATTACTCCTACCTAGCAGCGTCAAACTTTCGTTTAACTATTTTAGAATAATAAAATGTTTCCCAGATGTCAAGGTCTCATAATACATCAAAATTAATCAACTAATTTCCCGCTATAGAGTAAGTTGCTCCTAGACAGTGATCAACTGTTTGTGAAAATAGATCTAAATACGCACTATCTATATCACTAAACAGCATGATGTCTATATTCCACCTTTGTGAAAACATTGTGAAAAACTTCTATCTGCGTCTTTGGTGGCAAAGACGCCCAAAGCCACTTTGACAGGAAGCCGCGCTAAATTCTTTCGTTCACTTACCGGGGGATGGCACCCCCTCTGCCATAAATGCAGGCTCCCCCTGGTGCGTTCACTACATAATTCTTAACGCGCTTGGTTCCAAGTCAAAGATAAAAAAATAATAAACAAGAATTTGAGGCTAAAACTAATTTGTGTTAAGATCAGAGTATGAAAAAATACCAACCACAGCTGATTGAGCCTAAATGGCAGGAAAAATGGTCAGAAGATAAACTGTACCAGGCTAAGGATGGCTCTGAGAAGCCAAAAAAATATGTTTTAGACTTCTTTCCCTACCCTTCAGGAGACGGCATACATGTTGGTCACTTAAAAGGCTACACAGCCACAGATATCTTGTCCCGCTACTACCGAGTCAAGGGGTTTAATGTCCTCCATCCAATGGGCTGGGATGCCTTTGGCCTGCCTGCAGAAAATTATGCTCTTAAAAAGGGACTCCACCCACGAATAACTACAGCGCAAAATATCTCAAATATTAAAAAACAAATGCAGATGGTGGGCTTGTCCTATGACTGGAGCAGAGAAATAAACACCACCGATCCTAACTATTACAGATGGACCCAATGGATTTTTATCCAAATGTTTAAAGAAGGCTTAGCCTATGAAGCTGAATTACCTATTAACTTCTGTCCATCTTGTAAAACTGGGCTTGCCAACGAAGAAGTTATTGGGGGTGAATGTGAGCGCTGCCACACTCAAGTAGTGCGTAAAACCATTCGACAATGGGTTTTAAGGATCACTAAATATGCTGATCGATTAGTTGAGGATCTTGACCAACTAAATTGGCCTGATTTTATCAAGGAAATGCAGCGTAATTGGATTGGAAAAAGTGAAGGATCAAGGGTTAAATTTAAGATTAAGAATAAAGATTACAGCATAGAGACCTTTACTACCAGGGTAGACACTATTTATGGCGTAACAGCCTTAATTCTAGCCCCTGAGCACAAAAATATACTAGATTTAACTACAACAGAGCATAAAAAAGAAGTTGAAGAATATGTTACCCAAGCACAAAATAAAAGTGATTTAGAAAGAACTCAATTAACAAAAAATAAAACCGGTGTTTTTACTGGTGGATATGCCATTAATCCTATCAATGGCGAACAAATCCCTATTTGGGTAGCCGATTATGTTTTAGGCTTTTATGGAACCGGAGCGGTTATGCTGGTACCTGCCCACGATAAGCGCGATGAAGAATTTGCCAAAAAATTTGGTCTTGAGATCAGACAAGTTATAAATGAGCAGTCTGGTGTGCTCATTGCTAGCGATAAATTTACAGGATTAACTATTAATGAAGCTAAGAAAGCGATCACTGATTATTTAAAAAAAGATAGCAGCGGCGACTTTGAAGTTCAATACAAACTACGAGACTGGTTATTCTCCCGTCAGAGGTATTGGGGCGAGCCAATCCCTATTGTACATTGCCAAAAATGCGGCTTAGTGCCAGTACCAGAAAAAGATCTACCAGTTTTACTACCGGAAGTGGAAAGGTATGAACCAACAGGAACTGGCCAGTCACCTCTTGCAAATATTACAGACTGGGTGAATACCACTTGCCCACAATGCGATGGTCCGGCCAAAAGAGAAACCAATACGATGCCCCAGTGGGCCGGATCTTGCTGGTACTACTTACGCTTTATTGATCCCAATAATAATACTTTTTTGGTGGATCCAGACTTAGAAAAATACTGGATGCCTGTTGATTGGTACGTTGGCGGAGCGGAACATGCCGTTTTACATCTTTTATATGCCCGTTTTTGGCATAAATTCTTATATGACATTAAAGCAGTGTCCACAAAAGAGCCATTTACGAAACTTTCTAGTGTGGGGTTAGTGCTTGCCGAAGATGGCAGAAAGATGAGTAAGAGCTTGGGTAATGTTGTCACCCCTGATCAAATAGTGGCAGAATATGGAGCTGACACCTTGAGAGTCTACGAAGCCTTTATGGGACCTTTTGAAAACACTATTTCTTGGGATCCTGCCAGTATTAATGGTATGCATCACTTCTTAGAAAGGGTTTGGGGATTATTTAATAAAATGGAGCCAAAGGAAACTCCTATCCTCAAAGATCTATGCATTATGCATAAAACTATTAAAAAAGTTGGAGAGGATATTGAATCAATCAAAAATAACACTGCTATTGCTTCCTTAATGGAGTGGTTAAATTACTTAAGCAGGAAAGATAAAGTCTCCCTGGAGGAGTATAAAGTCTTTTTACAACTCCTCTCCCCCTTTGCTCCTCATATCACAGAAGAATTATGGGAAACAATAGGAGAGAACTACTCTGTTCACCGGCAGTCTTGGCCAACTTTTGATAAAAAATACCTTGAGGAAGAAGAGGCTTTGGTTGTAATCCAAGTAAATGGTAAAGTAAGATCTCAACTTACTCTACCCCATGATCAAATCAGTAACCAGCAACAAGTCTCAGATGCTGCCAAAAGCATTCCTCAGATTCAAAAATACCTAGAGGGCAAAGAGATTGTGAAGGAAATTTATATCCCCGGTAAGATCTTAAACTTAGTTGTTAACCAAAATAGCAATTAAATACTTCTGTTGCTAACTTTTTTTATACTCAGTTTAGATTGTTAAATCAACTAAATCACATTTTCTTCTTTTATGCTCACTTGAAACAAAGTCCGTTAAGAAGCGAGGAGTTTTCTTTCAGGGGGAACCGGAAACTGCCGCGAGCCTGCGAGCAAATTTCCGAGGGGGTGAACCCCCGACCAGAAA
>Ga0172379_10002477_pt1 | contig 32478 bp, 33 predicted proteins | sample GrowelOW334metaG_FD_119756 | JGI IMG/M metagenome (GOLD analysis project Ga0172379, IMG submission 119756) | Groundwater microbial communities from an aquifer near a municipal landfill in Southern Ontario, Canada - Groundwater well OW334 metaG | ecosystem: Environmental > Aquatic > Deep...
CCTGCACCTTTGTTGCGCGAAACTTACAGGTTCATTGGAGCCTGCGCGTTTCGCGCAACTTCGGCTCGGCTTCAAAACCGTCAATTTCGCCTTAAAAACCTTATGTCGGACAGGCTCCTAGAAATTATATCTCGCCTCGGACATCACATACCAGCCGCCCAGCCCGTATTTAACAGTATCTTCTTTCCTGGTACCGTAACCGGCAAGCGCTCCTAGGGTGGCCTGCAAAGCTCCGAACTTTCTTGAAACCGCCGCGGAGAAACGATGCATCGGAACATCCACGGCCGTGGCGAAATCGATGCTGCCTTTGTCTATGGCCGGGGTATCGAACGCGTAACCGAACAACAAATCCGTCTTTTCGCCGTAAGACCAGAGCGCGCCGGCGCGGAATTTATAGGAATTCTTCCAGTCGAAGGAATCCGGGGCGTTCACAAGCATGACGCCCGGCCGGGAATAGGTGATCTCATTTGAGAAGCCGCGCCACCAGGTCTGGGTGAAATCGCACGACAGCTTAAGGTCCTTCCCCGCCTGCCAGGCCGCGCCCGCGCCGGAAGTGGCCGGATGCTTGAGCAGGATATGAAAATCCGCCTCCTCGTCGGGGAATAAGCCCGTGTAAGACACGGCCCTCGCGTCGCCTTTTATAAGAAATTTGCTCCCGGTCCTGAATACCGCGCCGAAGGACAGGTCCGGCCTGTAAGCGTACTTCACGCCGAAAACGCCCTCCAATCCGTAGCCCGAACCGTCCAGTTTTACTTTCTCGACATCGCCGGGGTTCGCGGGATTCGGCGGAAGGGCGGCATAATCCGTGATCGCCCGGCTGTTGAACCTGCCGTATATCAGGTCCAGGCCGAGCGCGGCGCTGACCGTTTCCGTCAGCTTCTCGGCATATGAAATATTCCCGACGCCGAGCAAAGTATAGGACCGGTAATTGAGCCTTTTAAGGAACAGGCTGCCCGGAGGGTTTACCGCGTCGTCCTTGAACTTCGACCCCTGCATCAGGGGCGTGTAAAAACCGGCGGCCAGCGCCGAATCCCTGCCGGTCGGGACGGCCACGCCGGCGGCCCCGAACAGGAACCCGGAGCTTTTCGTCGTCTTGTCGAAGGGATTTCCCAGGCCGGGGACATTGAGCGAATTGGAATCTTTGGCGGTCATCCCGCCGGCGCGAAGTTCCAGCCCCGACTCCCTTCCGGCCAGGGCGGTGAGATTAGCGGGGTTCCAGTAAATGGCGGTCCAGTCCGCGGCGTCCGCTATAACGGCTCCGCCGCGCGCCACATTGCGCGCGCCCACGCCGTCGAATTCATAGCCCGAGGCGAAAAGCCCCGCCGGGGCGGCGGCGCATAGGACCGCGCATAAAACCGCGCAAAAACGGCCTCTGAATTCCAATGATCTTGCAGCCAAGCATTCCCTCCGTATTTGTTTAATTTTCCGCCGCCGCCATCGGCATCCTGGTACTGACCAGCACGCCCGTGCCCGCGATGTTCCGGATCTCCACGCTCACATTATTCTTCCGAAGCAGGTCGTGGGTTATAAGCAAGCCCACGCCGGCCCCGTCCGCTTTCCCCGTGACGGCCTGTTGAAAGATCTTGCGGCGTATTTCTTCGGGGACCGGCGGACCGTTGCTTGTAACCCCGACTTCGAGCATCCCTTCCGACTCCCTCATCGAAACGTCGATGATCCTGTCGCCCGGATTGTTCCTTACCGCCTCCATGGCGTTCTTCAGGATATTGAAATAAGCCTGCTGGAAATCCTGGCGCACCGCAAGCACCACCGGCTCCCCGGCGTCCGGATAACTCTGCCGGAACCGGATCTTGCCGGCGTCACTGCAGAACGAAAAGATCGCGACAAGGTTGTAAAAAAATTCCCTCATTTTGATCTTTTCTTTCTTGCCTTCCGAAGCGCGGCCGAAACTGCTTATATTGTTCAGGGAACCGGCCATATTCACCACGGTTTCCGCGATGCTGGCAAGGGCGGCCCGCTCCTCTTCATTCTTGCCGGGAGCCATGCGTTCGAGCTCCACATATCCGGAAATGGCGGACAGGGGGCCTTTCAGGTCATGAACGATCCTGTGGGCCAGCAGGCCGATATGCGAGTAAGCGTCGAGCTCGCTGAATCGTTTGAGGATCACGGCTTCTTTACGGTGCTCCTCCTCCAGCTCGAACCTCAGCTTTAAGATCACCAGCCGGCTTATATGGCCCGTTATGAACATGAACGAGGTGACCGAAAGCAGGATCACGGCCACAATTGCGGGGCTATGGTAGATCGATTCCGCGCTGGCGTAACGGACGGACAGAAGGCCGGAAGCCTCTCCCAGCACCACGGCCGAATAACTTAGGATGGAAAACGTTATCGCCACGGTCTGCTCCCTGCCGTAGACCGCTTCCGAAATAAGTATGGAAAAATACAGGAAAACAAAAGGGGAGATTATCCCGCCGCTCAGATGCACCACGAGGGCGAGCATGACGCAGGCGGTCACGCTGAGGCCGGTGACCATCCGGTGATAGTGGCCCTCCAGCGCCCCTAAAAGGATAAAGGACGCAAGATATATGACGGCGGCAAGGAGGCACACGACCGCTATTTTCCGGTCAAAGGGAAAATACGGGAGCAGGTAGAACAGACCGGCCGCGCAGGCGCAGATCAGGGAGGAAAAAAGTATCTGCCTTTTAATATACCGCTTTTCCATGGCGGCGGCGGACAGGAAAGCTGTTTTATCCATGGTTCACTCTAAGGCCTTCTCCCAGTACCTGACGAAGGTGGGGCCTATCAGCATAAAAAGGCTGTAACCGACAAGGGCTTCATACGGCATCTTAAAGAACGGCACCATCCCCCAATCCCACTGAAGGATCTCATAGCGGTAGCTCCAGACCCCCAGCTTTACGCCCAGGGTTTCAAGCGGAAAAGCCACGAGCGCGCCGCTTATCACGTCAAAAATAAAGATCCGCTTGTCTTTTGCCTCTATCACGGCCTTGCCGAGGAAAAAACAGTAAAGTTTTTCGGAGATAAAGGTCACCAGGGTGAACATAACGCCCCAGCCCAGAACCACGGCGAGAGGGGTATGCTTGTAAATGTTAAGCCTGAGATGATAATCCCACAACGGCGCGGTGGCGAACTCGTTGAAAACGCCGATCATGACCCCCGCTGTCATTTCGCCCGTCACGTTTCTTCCGGCGAAGCGCCGGAACAGATACCAGACCGCGGGGATCTGCAAATAAAGGAGCGCCTCTATTATAACGAGCTTCATGCGGCCCCGCCTTTCCGTTTTTCAAAAAAAGATTCCAGCGCGTGCATGAGAATAACGACGAAAAGCGGAGGGAACCAGTAATAAAGCAGCGGCTCCTCGATCGGGATATTGAAAATGACAGGCCCCAGGATCCTGTTGGGGTTCCAGACCCAATGCCCGCGCGAGACCGAGAACGCTTCGGCGCAGAACATGAGGAGTTCAAATGTCGCGATCATCGCGGCGGCCGCGCGCCAGTCCACCCTTTCCCGCGCCGCCTTGTACAGCGGCAGGACCAGCAGAAAAAAAGGAGCGGCCAGAATAACGCTGGCGGGCCATTTTTTCTGGCCCAGCCTTCTTTGTTCGTCCTCTTTGCTTATATACGGATTTTTTCCGGCGCCTTCAGGCATTTTTCCTCCTGAAAAGCCGGCGATAGCCCAGGTACATCATCAGGCAGAACGGCGTGGCCCCGAACCAGAAAACGAACTCCTCCACCGGCACGGACCACAGCCGCAGGCCCAGCAGGCTGTCCGTCCGTTCCGAAAAAGACCAGACATCGAAGTAAATATAAAGATACTCCATCACCGTCGAAACCAGCGCCATCAGGCAGCAGGCGGACCAGAACGACCTGCCAAGCGCCGCCGTCAGGGTTTTGAATAAAAAAACATACAGCAGTACGGCCGGCAGCCAGAATAAAACGCTGTATGTGATGAAATAAACGGGCATGTATGCCTTCCCCCCCCCCGCGCTATCGCGCCCGCACAGTTCCAGCCCACCCGTCCGGGAGCTCCATGCCGGAGCCCTTTATACGCGAGAGCCTCCCTGGACCGCGCGGGAGGACCTTTCAGTTCCGCGCAGGTCCGGCCGGCCGGCGTAGCAGGCTGCCCGCTATCCGCCCGAGATCCGCGGCAAATTTTGTTTTCAGCATCTTGGCCGGTTTGCCGAGGGCTTTTTCCAGACCGGCGTCATAGCGCAGGCGCCCGGAGGCTCTTGCGGAACGGACCCCGGCGCGGCCGCTCATGTTCTCGATAACTCCCAGCAGCGGGATGTTAAGATTATTATATAATTCGATGGAACGGTCAAGGACCGAATGCGCGAGAACGGAAGGAGTGGTGACAGCCAGGACCTCGGTCCTGGGCAGCAGCCGGATCACATCCAGAGCCGTATCGTTGATGCCGGGCGGCATATCGATGACCAGAAAATCCAGTTCCCCCCACTGCGTGACGGCCAGCATCTCGATCACGGCGTCCGAGACATTCGCCCCCCGCAAAGGGACGGCTTTGTTCTTGGAGAAGAACGACACGGACATGAATTTAACGCCCGAAACAACGGGCGGCTCCAGCCCCAGGCGTTCTTTGGGAAAAACGCCGTCCGCGCCGAGGACCACATGATCCGAGGCCCCGGCAAAATCCAGGTCCAGCAATCCGGTCCCGAACCCTTTTTTGGACAACAAAAGGGCGAGGGTGGAAGCCGTCACGCTCTTGCCGATGCCGCCTTTCCAGCCGGTAACGGCGATTATCCGTTTAATTCGTGAAAGCCGCGTGCGGATGACGGAAGGCCTGGGGTCCAGGGCCGGCAAGGCGGCCCGAGACGGCCCCGCCCCGCGCTTGGGGCGCAAGGCGTCTATGCCTCGCGGTCCGCAGGAGCGCGAGGTCATTTCCCGCCCCTTATATGTCTTATTGAAACGCCCCGCCCGGCCGTTATATCGAAATCCGGACTCTTGCACCTGGGACATTTAAGGAAGGTGTGGGCCATCTCCGGGATAAAGTGGATGTTCTCCGCCTCCTCGTCGGTCTTTTTAAGGACCTTGAGCGTAAATTCTTCGGAGCAGGCCTTGCATTTGAAAGCGGCCGGCTCCTTTATGATCCGGAACCTGCAGGAAGACAGCCCTTTAAAAGAGCTCTTTACGAGTTCTTTTAGCGCGAAAGAAAAGATTTCCCGGTCTATGGCCTGAAGCTCCCCGAGAGCCACGCCCACTTCCGACACCGGGGCGAGTTTTTCCCGCGCGGCGTGCTCCGCGGTTTTCCTTATGACCGATTCGGCCAAAGCCCATTCGTGCATAGGTTCAATAATACAAAATAAAACATCATAAAACATCGTAAAACGATGTTTTATCCGGACGGACTATGCCGCCGAAGGAACGGCGGAGAAGTCCGCCGTTTAACTCATTCCGGGGAGGTTTAAGCCGCTGATCCGGCTCATTTTGGCGGCGGCGGTTTTCTGCGACTGCTTGATGGCGCGGTTGACGGTTTCAACGATAGAGGCTTCGAGTTCGGCCTTATCAACGACCGCCAACTCCGCTTTGATCGCCACGCTTTTGATCTCCTGCGAACCGGTGATCCCCACTTTCACAAGATTATCCTCGCTTTCAAGGACGACGGAATCGAGTTCTTTTTTTATCTCGTCCATCTTCTGCTTCATGGCCCAAAGTTCTTTCATTTTGTCCAGCATACACTCTCCATTGATAGAATGCTAAATGCCAAAGAGCGAAGCGGCTTCGCTTATTCCGATTTTTCCGGCGCTATCGCCGGTTCCCCTGTGCGGAGGCGGGAATTCTTATAGCCGTAAAAAAAATATATCGCCAGTCCCGCTATAAGCCAGATAAGGAACCGCATCCAGGTCATGAAGCCCAGCCCCAGCATAAGGAACAGGCAGAAGCCTATGCCGAGGACCGGCGTCGCATAACCGCCGGGCGCCCTGAAGGATCTTGGGCGGTCCGGGTCTTTCACGCGCAGTATTATCACCCCGGCGCAAACGACCACAAAGGCGAAAAGCGTGCCGATATTGCACAGCTCGGCCATTACATCCAGGCTGAAGAACGACGCGAAACCGGCCACAAAAATACCGGTCCAGATGGTGGTGACATGCGGAGTTTTGTATTTCGGATGCACCCTTGCGAAATACGAAGGGAGCAGGCCGTCGCGGCTCATGGAGAAAAAGATCCGCGGCTGGCCCATCTGGAAAACCAGCAGGACCGCCGTGGTCGCGACCACCGCGCCCAGGGAGACCAGGCCCACCAGCCAATGCGCCGCGTGATTATACTGGAGCCCGGCCACCAGCGGCTCGGCTATTTTATCCTTCATTTCGGTAAAAGGCATCATGCCGGTCAGGGCCACCGTGACCAGGATATAGATGAAGGTGCAGATGACCAGCGAACCTATTATGCCTATAGGCATGTTCTTCTGCGGGTCGCGGGTCTCCTCGGCCACGGTGGAAACCGCGTCGAAACCTATGTAGGCGAAAAATATATATGCCGCGCCGACCTGGATGCCCTTCCAGCCGCCCGGCGCGAAGGGGACCCAGTTCTTAGGGTCGAAATAATATATGCCCACGCACACAAAGATCGCCAGGACCAGAAGTTTTATCCCCACCATCAGGGAATTAAACCTGGTGCTTTCCTTGATGCCCAGCACCAAAACCCAGGTCAAAGCCGCGACCACGGAAACCGCCAGCAGATTGCAAATGATGGGGAAACCGAAAAGATGCGGCACGGCGGAGATATCGGCGCCGGTTTTCAGGAAGGTATGATAATCCATCCTGAGCCACAACGGGACCCCGAAACCGAAAACGCTGCGCAGGAAATCGTTGAAGTAACCCGACCAGCTGATGGCCACGGCCACATTGCCTATGGCGTATTCAAGGATCAGGTCCCAGCCGATTATCCAGGCCGCCAGTTCCCCCATGGTCGCGTAAGCGTAGGTATAGGCGCTGCCGGAAATGGGCACCATGGCGGCGAGCTCCGCGTAGCAGAGAGCCGAGAACCCGCAGGCTATCGCCGTAACGATGATGGAAATTATAAGGGAGGGCCCCGCTCCGCCTTTAACCGCCGCCTCGCCCAGCATGGCGAAAATGCCCGCCCCGATGATGGCGCCTATGCCTATCATGGTCACATCGAAAGAACCCAGGACCCTCGGCAGCTTGTGGCCCCGTTCGTGCGACTCGGCCATGATCTCGTCTACGGATTTAACCTGGAAAATGGACATTCAGGCTCCTCTCGGGAAGTAATTGGCCGGCTTCACCGCATCCGGCTGAAATATTCTATCAAACTTAGAGCGGATTCTTTTACGGCGGGGGTGAGGCCTTCCTCATATTCCATAGAGGCGGGCTGGACCCCGAGCGCCACGAGTTCCGCGCCGGTGTCCTCCTTCACTATGGAAAAAGTGACGCTGAGCGGAAAACTGTGGGTGGAAATAACCGTCTGCCGGTTTATAAGATCGAGCGGTATGATCCGCATTTCCCCCGGCCGGCCGCCGAAATGCGCGGCGTCCAGAAGGATTATCTTTTCAGGTTTAAAATCTATGGCGGTCTGTGCGATATTTTCAGGAGTGGTATAAGCGTTGATGACGAGGAACGCCGGATTCTTACAACGGACCTGTTCCCCCACAAAAGGCCCCAGGCCGTCGTCCGCCCTCAAGGAGTTGCCTATGGTGATCAAAAGCGTCCTGCCTTTGGGCGCGATAGCCGCTTTGATCCCGTCAGTTAGAAAATTACTCATATTTATAATTACTACTCAGTCCTGTGTTAAGGACACACTTTTATCGACAAATCCGCTATCCCGCATTATAACGCTTACAATGGAATCAGATCAGCGCGGGAAAGAAACGGTCCGCGGAAATGATCCGTATGCCACCGCTCAGACGATCTACGCCTTTTTTGCCGACTACCTGATAGCTGAAAGGGATATTAAGCTTTTCTTTAAAATAAGCCTGACTCGTGGAAACAGAATCGTCGCCAAGCTTGGCTTCGACGCTGAACCATGGTTTATTATCTATGGAAACAATAAAATCCACCTCGCGCTTCCGGTCCAAATCGCGGAGAAAATTCAGCTCGGCTTTGTAACCGTGCCTGTCGCGCAGAAAATGGACCAATTTAAGCAGATGAGACGCAACAAGATTCTCATACCTTTTTGCGGGATCATAGACCTCGGACCAATCCCACAGATAAACCTTTGACTCCTTTTTCATGGACTTATACTTTGCCGTGGCATACGGATATAGCCTGAAGATATAATAAAAAGTTTCCAGCAATTCCACCCAGCGGGCCACGGCGCCGTGACTGGCGTTAAGATCTTCCCGCAATGAATTTATGGAAAGCAGGCCGCCGGCCCTCTCCGGGAGAATATCTCCTAGAAGTTTCATAGAGCTTATATCACGCACAACCTCAATATCACGGATGTCTTCCCTGAAAAGCCGTTCAATGCGCTCGTTATGCCAGCGCCGCAGGGAGGTTTCGTTCTGTTTTGAAAGCGGTTCCGGAAAACCTCCGAATTTTTCAAGCGCGCTTAGATCAGAAGAGGCTGTCGGCGATTTAATTTCAAGTTCCACAAACGGCTTAATACCTGAATTATCCGAATGGATCATTTCCGCCAGCGTAAAAGGATGAAGCCTGTAATAATGGTAACGCCCCTGCAGAGAGTCCCCGCCCTTACGGAAGATATCGAGCCTGGCGCTGCCGGTTACAAGGAATTTATACCTGTCCTTAAGTTTGTCATACTCACCTTTAACATAACCTTTCCATCCCTTCATTTTATGCAATTCATCCAAAACCAATATTTGGGCGGAGCCGGGCCAATTTGAGGCCAGCATATTTTTGCGATCCTGCCTGTTATCCCATAGGAAATAGGCGATCTCGGAGAAATATTCTTTAAGAAGGCCGGTTGAAAGCGTGGTTTTACCCACCTGGCGGGGACCGCCTATAAAAACCATCTTCTCCGCCAGGTCGGCGGCTATATGGCTGGTGAGATACCGCTTTTTAAACATAATTTATTATACATAAAATTTAGCCTGTAATCGAAATTTTATGCATATTTTTTCACCTACAGGCTAAGTTTTATAAAATGTTGCAAAGCGACATTTTATCGTACCCGACACGGGGTTTTATGATAGCGTGCCCGGCTGCCCCATGCCCCAGGACGCCCGCGAACTCGACCTACCGTTTCCTTAAAAGTTCGTCATATCTGCAAGCCTGATGCGTATTTGATAGAATAAGATCATTATGAGGCGCAACGCCGGCTTCACCGCTCTGCTCCTGCTGTTCCATGGCTCCGGCGTTTACGCGCAGTCCGGAGGCGAGATCTCCGCTTCGGCGCTCATGGAACGGCTGCCCTCCATGATCGGCGAAATGCCGGACCCCCCGAAAGTGACCGAAGCGGATGTGGTAGAACTGGAAGAAGGCGACCCCGAAACCTATATCTTCATACACAGCAAAAGGGCTCACCCGCCGAAACCGGTCAATCTCGGAGGCGACGGCGTCCTGACATTGACCCGCCTGGACAGCGGAGAACACCTGGCCGTCCGCTACCGCAGCGCCAAGGGCGCCTATAACCCGGCCGCGTTCGCGAAGATACGCCGGCTAATGCGTTGCAGCCTTACCGGGAAAGAAACCGAGATTTCCATAAAACTTGTGGAGATCCTGGACGCGGTGGAGGACCGGTTTGAAAAGCGGGGGCTGACCTTTTTAAGCGGCTACCGCACGCCGAGGCTGAACAGCCGGGTATCCGGAGCCGCGCGCCGCAGCCTGCATATGCTGGGCTGGGCGGCGGATATCAGGGTCCCCGGTCACAGCCCCGCCAAAGTGGCCGCGTACGCCGGGAAGATCGGCGCGGGCGGCGTGGGGTATTACCCCGATATGAGTTTCACCCACCTGGATGTGGGACCTGCCAGGCACTGGACCGTCCGGCGTCCGCGCCGCCAGGCCGCCGAAAAACCCCAAGGCATTCCACAAAAATAGCCCGCCATAAAATGTCGTAAAACGACATTTTATCGTGCCCGGCACAGGGTTTTAACCATTCCCGTGCGGAATGGTTAACAACTTTTAACTTAGCCGGCAACGGTTCGAATAAAGCCAAAAGAGCCGGGCAGATCCAGCCTAAAAGGGTTTTGGGCCTGAATACCTAGAACGACATAGGCCCAAATATCAACGAAATTGGGACTATAGGCACTTACCGATGCCCGCGGTTTGCATTAAGCTATAAGAAGGTGGGATAGGCAGTTTAAGCTTCAATAATAAATACGGCGTTAAAGGAGAACCACGATGAAAAAAATAATGATAGCACTGGTTATGCTGGCCCCTGCAAGCGCGGTTTATGCCGGGGATCTTGAAAGCAAGTTGATAGACAATGACGCTGTGACGATAGATCACAGCACACAACTTATGTGGGCGCAGGACGGCGCCGGCGCCGGTTGCAATAACAGCGAAGCGCTGTCTTGGAATGAGGCCAAAGCATATTGTGAGAGCTTGAAGTTTGCGTCCTACACCGACTGGCGTATGCCCGCCAAGAATGAACTTTTCAGCATCGCAGGCAACGGCTATGGTGTTCGGGACCGGGCATTCTTTCCTAACACAGTAAAATATTGGTATTGGAACACGGAAGATTATGACCCTGATTCCATCACTGCAAAACTCGCGCGCAAAAGTCATGGGCTTGTGGGCCTCGACAATAACACCGGCGCCTACTTCATCCGCTGCGTCCGCACCGATTCGTAACCGGTTTCTGTAAATCCGGTGACACAATTCTTAATTGTTCAGTGAATTGAGTATTGTGTCACCGGAATAAAAAACCGCCGGCTCACCCGAATTACAGGGGAGCCGGCGGTTTTTTACCGGGATTCACCGGCGCCTAGTCGGTGAATGTGACATTCAGGTAATGCGCGGAGCACGAGATGCAGGGGTCATAAGCCCGCACCAGCATCTCCAGGGCCAGGGTGATCTCCGGCTTGGTCCTGGTAATGATCTCAGGCAGCAGTTTCGCGAAGTCGTACTCGATGTTGTTGATGTTCTGGTTGGTGGGGATTATGCAGTTGGCCTGCTTGATAAGTCCTTTGGCGTCCGTCTCGTAGTTATGGAACAGGATGCCGCGCGGCACTTCCACGGCGCCCACGCCGTTGCCTGCGCGCACGGGAATGGCGCCTTTTTCGTTCACCCCGACCACGACTTCCTGGGAGTAATCCACGCCGTTCTTCTTAAGGTCCCTCAGGATCTCCAGCGCGTGATGATAGCAGTGGACGATCTCTATGACCTGCGCCACGGTGTTAAGGTACGGGTTGTGGCAGACGGGCTTGAAACCCAGCGCGACGGCGACCTTCTTCGCCTCGGGGTGGAGCTTGTCGTAGTTGAGGTTGAACCGCGCCAGCGCGCCCACGAAATAGGACTCGCGGGAAAGCTTGGTGAACTTGGCGGAAGAGCGGGGATCCACGAACTCGTTGGTCGCTTTTTTGTAATCTTTTTTCTTGAAGCGTTTTCCGTCGGTGGAGCCGATCTCGCCCGTCAACAGCGGATACTCGCCGTCGTCGGACACCAGCGCCACATATTCGGTCTCGCGGTGAAAATCCGGGAACTTCAGCGTCGCCGCGAGCTTAAGCGTTTCCGCCAGGTCCTCGCCCATGCCTTCCAGCAGCTTGATCTGGTCGTCTATGGCCTTGGGGGTCGGCAGCTTGGTGAAGCCGCCGGCGATGGCGCTGATGGGGTGCACATGGCGTCCGACCAGGATATCGCAGACGTCGTTGCAGGTTTTTTTCATGCGCAGGGCGCGCCTGACCACGGCGTTATGCGTTTTGATGAGCGGCACGAAGGAAGGCACGCCCAGGATGTCGGGCGCGGCCAGCAGGTAAACATGAAGGATATGCGAGTCCAGGAACTCGTAATCAAGAAGGAGCTTGCGGAGCTTTATGGTCTGCGCGCTCGGAACCACGCCCAGCGCGTCCTCGGCGGCCTCTATGGAGGCGAGCGAGTGCCCGCAGGAGCAGATGCCGCAGATCCGGGAGGTGATATGCTGCGCCTCGAAGATGGACCGGCCGCGGAGCATTCCCTCGAAAAGGCGGGGAGACTCCACCACATGCAGTTCGCACTTTTCCACCTTGCCGTTCTTCACATTAACCACAATGTCGCCGTGGCCTTCCACGCGGGTGATGTACTCCACTTTTATGTCGAGGTCCTTATTTGCCGCCATTGGTGTCACCTTCCTTGCACTTGTTGTACATATCGAACTTGTTCTTTATAAGATCGGCGCTGAGCTTGTATTTGCCGATAACATCCGCCGCCGCGTTCTTCGCGGGATTCTTCACTTCTCCGCGGCAGCCGTAACAGATATTGCCGTTATTGACGCACCAGGAATTGCAGCCCGCCTTGGTCCAGGGGCCCAGGCACGAAACGCCTTTGTCGTACATGCAGACATTCTCGTTAAGTTTGCATTCCGTGCAGACGGGATTGTCGGGCACGGTGTAAGGAAGGCCGCGCAGGGCGCACTTGAGGACTTCCACAAGTTCGGCCGGATAGATCGGGCAGCCGTTCACGAAATAGTCCACTTTCACCACCTGGTGGACGGGCCTGGTCTTGGCGCTGTCGAAGAGTTTATAGTCCTTGCCGTACACGGACTGGCGGATCTCGTCGAGATCGAAAGAGTTCTTCATGCCGTTGACGCCGCCGATGGTCGCGCAGGAGCCGTAGGCGATAAGGACTTTGGAGCGCGCGCGGATCTTCTTTATGCGTTCCTCCGCGTGATGGTCGGTGATGGAGCCCTCTATGATAGCCACATCATAATCCTTGTCCCATTTTTCGCTCATCACTTCCCGGAACTCGACCACATCAATGGCGCCCAGGATGTCCAGCAGCGATTCGCCGAGGTTGGCCACCTGCAGCTGGCAGCCTTCGCAGCAGGCGAAGTCGAAGAAAGCCACTTTGGGCTTGGTTGCGGTTATTGGTGCGTTGGTCATCTTAAATCCCCTTGATTAAAGTTTCTTTGATTCCTTCACTTCGTCGTAAGTGAAGGTGGGACCGTCCTTGCAGCAGTAATAATTTTTCGGATGGTCTATCTGGCAGTGCCCGCACTTGCCCATGCCGCATTTCATATGCCGTTCCAGGGACAGCACGATATGCCGCTCCGGGATATTCTTCTTAAGAAGTTCGGCTATGACGAACTTGTACATGACGGGCGGGCCTACGACCACGGCGAAGGTCCTCTCCGGCTGGATGGTCACGCCGGGGATCAGAGTGGTGATAAGGCCGACATTGCCCTTCCAGTCGGGGTCGGTCCTGTCCACGGTGCAGTGAAAGCCCACATCCATCCGTTCCTGCCATTTGGCGACCTCGGAACCGAAGAGCATGTCCTTGGGGGTGCGGCAGCCCAGCAGGATGTCGACCTTGCCGAAGTCCCGGCGGTTGTCCATCACATAATTGATAAGGGAGCGCAGCGGGGCTATGCCCAGGCCGCCGGCCACGAACAAAAGGTCGTTGCCGACCATCACTTTGACCGGGAACGGCTTGCCGAACGGCCCGCGGATGCCGAGGTGGTCCCCGACATCGAGCTTGTGCATGGCGTTGGTCATGCGGCCCGCCGCCCTTACCGTCAGTTCGAAGGAGCCTCGCTTGGTCGGGCTCGAGCAGACGGAAATGGGCGCTTCGCCCACTCCGTAAAGCTCCACCTGCACGAACTGCCCGGGTTCATGGTCCAGTTCGCCGTCCTCAAGCTGGATGTCGAACCATTTTTCGGCGGCGGTCATCTGCCTGGCCGCGATAATTTTGCCTTTCCTCAGTCTCCAATTGGAATTCTTGATTTCCTCGTTCATATGTTTTCCTTCACAAGGGATGTTAAGGTCTCCTTAAGGCTGATCTCGGCCATGCAGGTCCTGGTGCAGCGCCCGCAGCCGGTGCAGAAAAAGCGCGCGAACTTATCGACCGAGTATTTGAATTTCCGGTAGAACCGGTGGCGCTGGCGGTCGGAGCGTTCTTCGCGGAAATTCTCGCCTCCGGCCACGGCTGCGAAGGTTTCCACCTGGCAGGAATCCCAGGTCCTGTTCCTGGAACCGGTCTTCAGGTCCAGATTGACGGTATCGGCCATGTCGAAGCAGTAACAGCTCGGACAGACATTGGTGCAGTTCCCGCAGGAGACGCAGCGCCGGCCCACGGATTCCCAGACCTTGCTGTTCACGCCTTTCGCGAAGATCTCCGGGAGCTTGCGGGGGTCGACCTCCACCTCGTTCTTGAAAGCCGAGCGTTTGTGCGCGCGGACCTTTTCCAGGGCGTCCTTATCGGCCTGCGTGGCCTTGGTAAGCCCCATTCCCTTCACCAGATCCTCGCCCTTCTGGGTATTGAGGTGGACGATGAACCTGTCGCCCAGGTCCGTGAAGAACATATCGTACCCGCCGCTTGGGATGTGGGAATTTACCAGGGCGCAGCTTGCGTACTCATCGCAATAATCGTTGCATTCCAATCCTATAAGGAAAACTTTGTCCTTTCTGCGCAGATAATTGTAGTCCCTGGGGCGCTCGGAAAAAACCATATTCAGGCAATGGATCCCGGCAAGATCGCAGGTATGCACGCCGAACACCGCTATTTCCTCCGCCTCCAGCGTGGCCCGGCTCGCGGGCTGCGCGCCGGAAAGATCGAAATCCAGCATCTTTTCCCGCTGCGGCATAAAATATTTTTTTGGAGGAAGTATAGTGGGGATGTACTTAAGCGCTATCTCGGAGGCCGCATGGACCTCCTGGAAAGCGAAATTGCCGGCGCCCTTGGCTACGGGGGCGACAACCTTCATTTTTTTGGAAAGCTTTTTAATAAAGCCGTCCAGTTCGTCTTTTTTGAGTATATGATAGTTCACCCGCTTAAACCTCCATGGAAGAAATATCGGAGCAAAATCCCCGATCACTCCTATATTATAGTCAAAATATTCCCCGCTTTCCTACGGACCCGGAGGCGCGCAAGTTCCGCAGGCCTGCGGGCGCTATAATGCAAACTAATGCCGGAGAAACGGCGCGACATGGCCGGCCATTGACGGCGGGCCCGGCCCCCGGACCCGCGCGCGCCCCCTTCCGGATTAGAAAAATTAATACGCCGGCCTTTACTATTTGAAGACCGGGAGCGATAACTGGTAAAATACCCGTATGAAAGAACTTGTTCTCATGCGCCACGGGCTGGCGCTTTCCGCCCGGGAGCCCGGCCCGCTCGCCGACGCGGGCAGGAAACTGTCCAGGGACGGGAAGGCCCAGATCGCTGCCTCCTCAAAGCGCCTCCGGGAACTCGGATTTTCTCCGGGCATAATCATTTCAAGCCCTTTTCTCCGGGCCGTGGATACCGCCGATATAACGGCGCGGCATTTCCCCGCCGCCAAGCGGCTCACGGAACCCGCGCTGGCGTCCGCCGACTCCGTCTCCCGCATCCTGAACGCCATAACTTCGGACGCGGCCGGGGAACCGTGCGTGCTGGTCGTGGGCCATCAACCCACCCTAAGCTCCCTGTGCGCCCTCCTGCTCAGGTCCGAGGTCCTGCCTTTAAGCACCGGCGGCTTCGCCTACCTTAAACTTTCCGGAGGGTCCGGAAACGCGAAGCTGGCGGAATTTTTCGCTCCGGAGACCATCTGACGATCAAAGCGATGTCTTCCGGACGGTCCCTTCCGGCCACGCCGCAAAGACGCAAATTGCTTTTTTTTGCGGCCTGCCTTCTGGCGGCAGTCCCGCTTTCCGCCAAAGAACGGAAGGTGAAGGTCCTGCTCTATTCCGTCAACAGGCCGTCGGCCCTGACGCTGGCCCCCTGGCAGGGCAATGTTTTTATCAACGACGCGCTCCTGACCGCGCCGGCCCTGATCGAGGCGAAAGGTTCGCTGGTCGCCGTCAAAGGTTTCGGCCCCGCCGGAAAATACGCGCGCGTCGACATTCCCGGCAAAGGAGCGTGGCTCTCCGGCGGGACCGGCCCGAAGCGCCTTTACAAAGGCCTGCTGGAGATCACCGCCGAAAAAGGCCGGCTCAAGGTCCTCAATACCCTGCCTCTGGAGGAATATATCGCCAGCGTGGTTTCCGCCGAAGCCGGGGACCTCTCCCAGCTCGAGGCCTTTAAAGCGCAGGCCGTGGCGGCGCGGACCTATATGCTTAAGCACACCGACAACCATGCCAAAGAAGGCTACAACCTGTGCGACTCCACCCATTGCCAGTTCTTCCCCGGTTTCGGAGCGGTCAGGCCCATAGCCCAGGCCGCCGCGGATTTCACGCGGGACGAGGTCGTCACCTATCACGGCGTCCTGGCGTCCACTTTCTACCATTCCATCTGCGGCGGCCGGACCGAGGCCATGATCTATGTGTGGCCGTTCGAGCATAAACCCTACCTGGTCTCCGTCATGGACGGACCGGAAAAAAAGCCGTACTGCTCCATAGCGCCCGGCTTCTACTGGAAAACGCGCATCTACCTGACGGCGCTGACCCGGATGGCCCGCTCGCAGAAATGGATCCTGCCCGGAGAGAACATAAGGACGATGACGGTGCTTGACCGCGGAATTTCAAAACGGGCCGTGACGCTTGAATTCTCCACTGAAAACCGGCGCGTCAAGATCTCCGCCACCAATTTTTACCACGGCGTGGGCCGCCGCGCGGGCTGGAACGCCATACGGAGCACTCTTTTCAATATTTACTCCGGCAAGGACTATGTGGTCCTGGAAGGCAAGGGTAACGGTCACGGCGTAGGCATGTGCCAATGGGGCGCCGAAGGTATGGCGCGGCTGGGCTTCAAATACCGCGACATTCTCATGCACTATTACCCGGGGACGGCTATTTCATATGACTGAACTGCACGCGATCATTCTGGGTATCTTGCAGGGCGTGGGAGAATTCCTGCCCATCTCAAGTTCGGCGCACCTGGCGCTGGCGCCTTATCTGTTCGGCTGGCGGTACCAGGGCCTGGCCTATGATGTGATGCTTCACCTCGGCACGCTCCTGGCCATCGCCGTCTATTTTGCGCCGGACTGGATGCGTATCATAACGGCCGGGCTTAAAAGCCTGCGGCGGACCGGCCCCGCCATGGCCGGGGCCGGCAGCCGGCCGAAACCCGAAGAGAACGGAGGGAGCCTGCTCTGGCTGCTGGCCGCCGGAAGCGTCCCGGCCGCGGCCGCGGGCCTGCTGCTGAACCACAAAGCCGAACACGCCTTCCGCGACCCGGCATGGATAGCTTTCGATCTTATATTTTTTTCCGGGCTCATCTATCTGGCCGACAGGGCGCCTTCCCAGAAAAAAACAACGGGAGACCTCGGCCTTAAGGACATTATGCTCATAGGCCTTGCGCAGTCCCTGGCGCTCATGCCCGGCGCCTCCCGTTCCGGCATGACCATCATGGCGGCGCTCTTCCTGGGCTATGCCCGTTACGACGCGGCCAGGATCTCTTTTTTGCTGGCCACCCCGGTCATCTTCGGCGCGGGCCTGCTGGAAGCGCGCAAGCTCACGCCGGCGGATCTGAACGCGGCCTTCGCCGCGGGGATCATAGCGGCTTTCATAGCGGGGATGCTCTCGATAAAATTCCTGCTTTCCTACCTGAAAAACAGGGACCTTAAACCGTTCATCGCATACCGCATTATGCTTGGATTATTTATAGTCTGGAAGATCCTGCACTAGTACCACTCTGTAGGACGGAGGCTGTCACCTTTTTGTCAGCCTTTTATCGCCGGCAGCTTTATCCTTATCAGCGCGCCGCCAGACGGCCCGTTGGCGAGGGAAAGCTCCCCGCCGTGCCTGGCCACTATCTGCGCGCAGACATACAGGCCCAGGCCTGTACCGCCCGATTCTTTCCGCGTGGTCCGGAAAGCCTTTATGCCGCCCTTCAGTATGGTTTCCGGAAACCCCGGCCCGTTATCGGAAATCTCGATTTCCAGTTTGTCCCCCGGCGCGGAACCGCTTACCAGGACCGTCCCGTTCTGCGGGATGAAAGACAGCGAATTTGAAAGGGTATTCACAAAAAGGCGCTCAAGGTGGACCTTACTCATGTTGATCTTCGGCAGATCGGGCGGGAACTCCACTTTTATCAACGCCCCCTTTTTCCGCGCCGCGTAATCCACCAGCTGGACGGCATTATCCACCGGTTCCGCTATCCCGCCTGGCTCGAAGGCATACTCCTGGTCCCGCATGATGCTGAGAGCGTTGGAAATTATATTCTTGGAAAATTTCGCCGCCTTTATGATCCGGTCGATATCCCTCTTGTCCACGACCTCGTCCTCGCCGGCGATCTGAGCGCTCAGAAGGATGACGGAAACGGAATTGCCGAGATCGTGCATCACTCCGCCTACCAGCTTCCCGACCTCTCCGGCCGAGGCCGTGCGCACTATTTCAGTATCCTTGTCCAGAAGCTCTCGGGTCATCACCTCGACTTCCCTTCGTTTCGACAACAGGCCGAGCTCCGCCTTTTTTTTCGCGTCCGCCGTGCGGTAGATCACCGCCGCCGAAAGGGTGAAAACCGATAACTTGACCAGCAGACTCATGACGGCCACCAGATCTCCCGGGGACACCGGCAGGGAAAGGACGAGGACCGCGAGGGAGGCCAGGAAAACAACCCCGGCCACATCCTTCATGCTCACCAGGAGCGCGGCGGCGAAGATGGGCAGCATATAAAGGACCCAGAAAAACGATTCCCCCCCGCCGGAATAATACAGCACGCCGGTTATGACCCACAGGTTGAAAAGCAGGATGGAATCTATAGCCCACAGGCTGACGGAAAGCCGCCTGCGCAGCAGCTGATTGAAGATAAAGTTGGAGACCATCAGCAACAGGAAAAAATAGAGGATCCTGGGGTAGACTATCCGGGGGTTATTCCTGTAAAAATAGGCGATCGCGACCATGAAAACCGAAAAAACGACTTCATACGAATTCCTGGAAAAATTGCTGACCCGGCCTCTTTCAAAAACCAGCAGAAAGCTCCTCATATAATATAAATATAGCATTTTGTGGTATAATCGTACTTATGAACGACGAGACCGGCAAACCGCTGAAAAAATTGAACTTCCTCAAATTAGACAAGATCCAGCTTTTTAATTTTTTCTTCTTCGGCATACTTCTGTACCTGCTTTATCAGCTTTTGCGCATACTCTCCCCCTTTCTGGGCGCCCTGCTCGTAGCCGGAACCCTGGCTCTGATCTTCTACCCGGCGCACCTCTGGATCAAACGCCGCATCACCGCCCGCAACAACCTGGCGTCGGCCCTCTCCACCGGCGTAGTCCTGCTGACCGTGGTGCTGCCCCTGCTGATCTTCGGCTGGCTGCTTTTCAAGGAATCAAGAGACATCTACCCGAAGACCAACCGCTGGCTGTCTAATTTTTCCCAGACAGGGCTGGACCTGCGGATGCCCGAGGGTCTGCGCTCCGTGTGGGATGTGGACGCCGGAGACATCGTGCTCGGCAACATCAAGAACCTCCAGGAAACCATCATGAAGTCGGGCGGCACGATCCTTAAAAACATCTTTTTCTTATTCGTCAACTTCATGGTGATAATCGCCACGCTGTTCGCGTTCTTCAGGGACGGGGAACGCCTTCTGCACTGGCTCATCGATCTGATGCCGATGGACGCCGAACACAAGTACCGCATAGCGAACCAACTCTACATGACCACCATCGCCGTAGTCAGAGGCATCCTGCTTACCGCCGCGCTGCAGGGCCTTACGGGAGCCGTCGGTTACGCCCTCGCCGGCGTTCCGGCCCCCGTGCTCCTAGGCGTCCTGACTTCCTTCGCCGCGCTTATCCCTTTCGTGGGCACCAGCCTTATCTGGCTCCCGCTGGGCGTCGCTTTTATGTTCATAAAAAGCTTTTCTGCCGGAGTGTTCCTGCTGCTCTGGGGCCTGCTGGTAATAGGCCTGATCGACAACATAATAAGGCCGATCCTTATAGGCCAGAAGGCCAAACTCCCGATCTTCCTGCTGTTCCTGGGTATTTTCGGCGGCCTGCGGGTCTACGGCCCGATCGGCATCTTCATGGGCCCGCTTCTCATCTCCTGCCTTATCGTTTTCCTGCAGATATACAAGGAAGCAAAGAACCTCGTACCGAAAGAAGGGTGACGGACTATTTCGCCTGCGACACGGCGCAAAGTTGTTTTATGGCGCAAACCTCGCACTTCCCTTTGCGTGAAAGGTCAAGCGCCAGGATCCGCTCCCCCGTCTCGCGCAGCAGGTCCAGGACCGCGCCTTCCCCGGACGGATCGTAAGGCGCGGAGAGCTTCTCTCCCTTCACCAGCAGGAACCAGGAAACGGTCTTCACCGACATGCCGAAAGCTTTTTTAAGCCCGATGGCGTACATTGACAGCTGGAGATCGTTAACAAGCTCTTCCGCTGTTTTCGGCTCGAACCCCATCTTATAGTCTATGAGCTCATAACCGCCGTTCACGCGGTCCACCCTGTCCATGGTGCCGCGCACGCGCCAGCGCTCGAATTCGAATTCAAATTCCTTCTCGGTAAAAACCACCTCCGCCAGGGCCGCGTCGGACTCCGCTCTGCGGTAGTTTTCCAGTATTTTCCTGCCCCTTGCGTAAAATTCCAGCGTCTGCTGAGGCGTTGCAAAACCGTGATGGTGCCAGCCCTCGTCATAATAGAGCATCAGGTCGTCCAGGTCCCCGCCTTTTGAATGATATTTGTCCAGGGCGCGATGGACCGAAATCCCCAGCGCCGAAAAAGGAGTATGGGGCGCGTATTTGCGGTCCAGATAAATATATTTGTACAGGTAAGGACAGTTCCGGTAGGCCTTGACCTTGGAAAAGTTAAGTTCGAAAGGGTCGGAATGCATAGAATAGGATACCGGCGGCCATAAGCCTTTACGCCTTGCTCTTTGCGCGGACAAAATCCACCAGCGTGTCTCCGTACTTCTCCTGTCTGGTTCTTTCCAGGCCGGCCGGGATCTCGATCTTTTCCCTTTTGTGATGCTGTGCGACTATAAGGCAACCGGGGCCCATGATGCCGCCTTCGGCGATCAGCGCCAGGGTCCGGGAAGTGTAGGAAAGCGGCAGGTTCTCCTCGTCACGGTAAGGCGGGCTCAGGAAAATAATGTCGTAGCCCGTATAGTTGGCGTAATGTTCAAGCCATTTAAGCCCGCTCAGCACATCGGCCCGCAGGACGCGGGCCTGTTCCTTAAAACCGAGGCTTTCCACATTTTTTTCGATGACCTTGACGCAGAGTCCCGCCTTTTCGACGAACACTACCGACGCCGCGCCCCTTGAAAGCGCCTCCAGGCCCACCGTGCCTACGCCGCCGTAAAGGTCGAGGAACGCCGCGCCAGGCAGATACGGGCGCAGGATATCGAACACCGACTGTCGGATACGGGAGGAAATGGGCTTCACATTCCGGGTCTTGGGAACGGAAGCGATAAACCTGCCGCGCATGGAACCGGCTATTATTCTCATAGTTTCTTCGTTAAACCTTTCCGCAACAAATCAGCAATCCCAAAAACTCATAATATATTATAGAATAAATGGAGGAGCCGTTGCCCCGTACGCGCCCCGCGCGGTCCGGGCCCGGCCCACGAAAGGGGACCATTATGCCGCAACCGGACATCATCATCATAGACGACGACCTTATGGTGGGAGAACTTTCTCTCGACCTGCTCAAGGACGAAGGCTACAATGTGATGCTCGTGCATGACTCTCTTGAGGCCCTCCCGGCTATAAAAGCCAATCTGCCGAAGCTTATAATCACGGACATCATGATGCCGGGGATCACGGGCCTGGACCTCTGCAAATCGGTGAAGTCCGATCCGGCGCTCAAACACATAAAAATAATCGTCGTCTCAGGCAAATCCTACCAGGTCGAAAAGCAGCGCGCCCTCCAGTTCGGAGCGGACTTTTTTCTTCAGAAACCGTACAATGTCGAGACCTTCTCCCGGACGGTGAAAAGCGTGATGGACGGCTCCGGAAAAGAGCCTCCCGCCCAGACGCCGCCGGACCCGGTCATTACGCACGAAGACCCCGGACCGATCCAGACCAACGACCTGGCCCCTGACCAGCTGCGGGTGACGCTCTGGGGGGGCAGAGGCTTTCCCTCGCTGATGCCCAACACCGCCTCGAGGCACGGCCGCCAGACCTCCTGCGTTTCCGTGGAAACCGCGTCCAGCCTGCTCATCTTCGACGCCGGCACCGGCATAGTCCCCCTCGGCGAAGAGATCGCGGCCAAAAAGAAATATTACAAAGAGATCTGGATCTTCGTCACTCACTTTCATCTGGGGAATATAATAGGACTCTCCGGTTTCCAGCCTATACACGACCCGGAAGTATCCATCCATCTTATCGGCGCCAACGATCCGGAAAAAAGCCTGAAAGAGCTGGCCCAGACCGCCTTCTACAGTTCGTTCTCCATGACCAGACGCCAGCCGAAGGCCAAGATAGACATCTACGAGGTGCTGGAGGACAATTACGAACTGATGCCCGGGACAAAACTTTGCAGCATGTACGCCAACCACCCCACAAGCACGATGATCTATTCGCTGGAGAGCCTCGGCAAAAAAATAGTTTACGCCCCCGACTCCGAAATATGGGGAGACGCCACCGCTTTCCAGGACTACGATGAGAAATTGTCCATTTTCTCAAGGAACGCCGACCTTTTCATCCACGACTGCATGTTCTCGGATGCGGACTACGAGAACCACAAGCACGAAGGCCACTCCGGTCTTTCCATCGTGGTCGACTTCGCCGCCGAAAAAGCGCTTGCGCGCGACCTTGTCCTGTCGCATCTCAATCCGGACTACAGCGATGAGCAGCTGGACGACCTGCTCCAGGCCGCCCAGACGCGCATACGGACAAAAAGCTACGCGCTGAACTGCCACCTTGCCACGGAGTCAAAGAGCTTCCTGCTGCAGGGCCGCCCGCAAGGCGCGTAAAAAGCGTTTTCACGCCTCAGGCCCCGCGCGCATCCCGCTCAACTGTGCCCGTGAGTGGTGGCCGCCGCCCTTTCCGGGATGGGACCGAACCGCTCCTCATATCTTTTTATGTTCTCCAGCAGCGCCATAAGAAAGCGTTTGGTGTGCACGGGGCTTGAGATCACTCGGGAACGCAGCTTGGCTTTCGGCTGATTGGGCTGCAGGAATAAAAAATCAAAAATAAATTCCGTTTCGCTGTGGGTGACGCCGGCCAGATTGGCATACAGCCCCTGGGCCGTGGCGTCGTCCATTTCAACTTGTAACTGCATCGCCTTGTTGTTTTCCGGTTTGTTTTCCGCCATGGTATAGCTCCTTTCAAAATACGAATTAAGAAAAGTATAATATATTTTAGCGGGCATATTATGATTTACGCAAAAATTATCCTCCTTACGCTGCTGCTGGCCCCTGCGGCCGCCGGCGCGGCGTCCGCGGACTGAAACCGCAAGGCTGAAAAACGGAGAACGCAGAGCCCGCCTCACGGCGGACGCCCTTGCCTTCGGCTTACGGCCGGGCTCCGTCAACCGCCGCAGAGGACTTTCCTCCCCGGGCGCGCGCGTACCGCGCGCGCAAAATAAAACCGGCTCCGCCATTCCTGGACGGAGCCGGTAAATTTTGAGAAGCAGCTTACGCTTTCTTGGGAGCCTGAACCTTATTCACATTGACGGCTTTAGGCCCCTTATCAGTGTTTTCGGTATCGAACTCCACTTCCTGGTTTTCGGCGAGGGTCTTAAAACCTTCACCCAGGATCGAAGAATGATGGACAAAAAGATCTTTTGAACCATCTTCCGGTATTATGAACCCGAAACCTTTCTTGTCGTTAAACCACTTCACTTTACCTTTTGCCATTTGTTGATTTACCTCTCTTTAATTACTATTGCCGCCTTTCGGACCGTTCCCGGCCTTCAAAAGTATTATATATAAATTTCCGCATTTTTTGGGAGCTATTCCTCGTTCCACTTTATAAAGAACGGCATGAACGGATTCACCAGGTCCGGATGCCTCGGGATCACGCGAGCGGCAAAATCGTGGCGGCCGCTCCTGAAAGCCGCGACCTCGCCGGTGAAAACATAAGCGTCGCCCAGTTTCGAATCCATCAGCATGGAAACGGATTTCCCGTCCTTAAAGACGGTCTCGCCGTCCGCGGCGCCGACATGGATCTGCACATCCACATCTTCCGGCTTAAGTTCGCCCAGCCACACTATCGCGCGGACCGGCACCTTGGTCCCCGAATGGATCTCCATCTCGGGCTTGAAATTGTCCAGAACGACGCGCACGCGCGGCCAGTTCTCCTCCACCTTCCTGCGCCAGCCCGACAGTTCCTGGACCCTGCCGTTATCAAGCAGCTTTTTGGTAGCCCGGTGCGCGGGCACATAGAACTTCCCGTAATATTCCCTGACCATGCGGTTGGTGTTGAAATGCGGCACCAGCTTCTGGATGGAGGCTTTCATCATCTTGATCCAGTTATGCGGGAGTCCGTCGGGGCCGCGGTCGTAATACAACGGGGCTACGACCTTCTGCAGGAGGTTGTAAATGGCTTCGGACTCCACATAATCCCGTTCCTCTTCGCTGTTGTAAGTCTCGGTGCTGCCGATAGCCCAGCCGGTGTCGGGCGAATAGCCCTCCACCCACCAGCCGTCCAGGACCGACAGGTTCAGCACGCCGTTGGCCGCGGCTTTCATGCCGCTGGTGCCGGAGGCCTCAAGCGGACGGATGGGATTGTTAAGCCACACATCCACGCCCTGAACCATGTAGCGCGCCACATTCATGTTGTAATCTTCCACGAAAACGATGCGGTTCTTAAAGCGTTTATCCATGCTGAGCCGGGCCACGGCCTTTATGTATTCCTTGCCGTGGGTGTCGGCCTGGTGGGCCTTCCCGGCCACCACGAATTGCACGGGCAGCTTCTCGCTTGTGACGAGCTCCAGCAGACGTTCCATATTCCGCATGAAAAGCGTGGCCCGCTTATAGGTCGCGAAACGGCGCGCGAAACCGATGGTCAGGAGGTCGGGGCTGAGCACCTGGTCTGCCTCCGCCAGCACGGTCCGGTCGGCCCCCAGCCGCTGGCACTGGCGTTTAAGCCGGTCGCGGACCATCTTCACCAGTTTCTGTTTCCTGATAAGATGGGTCTCCCAAAGCTCCCTGTCGTCCACCTCCGCCATTTTCCCCCAGTCGCAGGAATCCGGGATGCTGTCGCCTCCCTGATAGTCCTTGGCAAGATACTTTTTATAAAGTTTGTGCTGTTCGTGGCTGATCCAGGAGGAAGTGTGCACGCCGTTGGTTATGCCGTCTATCGGGATCTCGTAGCGCGGCAGCTGAGGCCAGATCCTGTGCCACATGTCGCGCGAAGTATCCCGGTGCAGCAGGCTTACGGCGTTAAGGAACGCGCACAGACGCAGCGCGACGACGGTCATGCAGAAACCCATCGAAGTATGCTCCTCCTTTCCTATCTCCAGAAGCTCCGGCATGGTGATCCCGAGCTGTCTGCAGTAGGGCTCCATGTACTTGCGCACCATCTCGAAATCGAAGTATTCGTTCCCCGCCATGACCGGCGTGTGGGTAGTGAACGCGGAAGAGGCCCAGACCGCCTCCCGGGCTTCCTTGAACGAAAGCTTCCTGGCCGACATCAGCTGGCGGATCCGCTCGAACAGCAGAAAAGCCGAATGGCCTTCGTTCACATGAAAAACCGTGGGTTTGAGCCCCATGGCCTCAAGAGCGCGCGCGCCGCCCACGCCTAGGACTATTTCCTGGCGGATGCGGTTCTCACGGTCCCCGCCGTAAAGCTGTTCGGTTATGGCCCTGGACTGCGGAGAATTCTCCGGGAGGTTCGTATCCAGCAGGATCAGGGAATTGCGGCCCACCGGAGCTTTCCAGATGCCCACTTTGATGGTCTCGCCGTCGAGCTGGACCTCTATGCGCAGAGGCTTGCCCTGCGCGTCGGCGACTATCTGTACGGGCATATTGTACCAATCGTTCTCGGGGTAGCGCTCCACCTGCCAGTTGTCGCGGTTCAACACCTGCTGGACATAACCCTTGCGGTAAAGCAGGCCCACGCCCACCAGGGGAAGCCCCAGGTCCGAGGCGGATTTCATGTGGTCGCCGGAAAGCATCCCCAGGCCCCCGGAATAAATGGGCAGCCCCTCGCCTATGCCGTATTCCATGGAGAAATACGCCACCAGCATGTCATCCTCCTGCCGGTCATGGTTCTGGTTGAACCAGGTATCCTTGCAGGACATATAGGATTCGTAACGGTTCCTCATTTCCTGCAGACGATTAAGGAACGAGCCGTCGCGGCTGAGCGCGTCCAGCCTTTCCGGCGCCACGGTGCCGAGCATCCATTTCGGATTGCGGTGGGACCTGTGCCAAAGGTCCTCGTCGATATCGACGAACAGCATGATGGCGTCCCAGTTCCAGGTGAACCACATATTGGTGGACAGCTCTTCGAGGGCCTTAAGGTTCGCGGGCAGGTTGGGCAGGACGTTAAAAGATCGTATCTTCATCGATATCTCTCCTTTGGATGCGTAAGCGGACGGCGGCCCCGGGCGCTTTGCGCTCCGTGAGCCCGTCAACAATTTTACATAATAAAACGCCGTAAGACGACATTTTATAGTAAAAATTTTTGCCGCGAAAATTTTCGACCAAATACGCCTTGCGTTCCCGCGGATTTTCATGTAAAATATCTTTACAGTATGGGCGTGTAGCTCAGTTGGGAGAGCGCCTGCATGGCATGCAGGAGGTCGCAGGTTCGATCCCTGTCACGTCCACCAGATTGAACAAATAGGAACAAATAGACAAATAGGGACGGCGACCATTTAATAAACGGTCGCTGTCCCTATTTTTGCTAAAATGAATCAATATGACGGGACCGGGACGCTTCCTTGTTTTCCATCTTGACGACGGCAAAGAACTGCGCGGCGGCCAGCGCCAGCTTATGTATCTGGTCAAGGAACTGGACAAGCGGGGCCATCTCAACTATGTCGTGTGCCGGAAAAATTCCCCCCTGGAACGGGCCGCCCGGGGCAAAGGCTTCAACACCATAACGCTTCCGTATTTTTTTGAATGGGACCCCGTTTCGGCGCTTCTGCTGAATAAAGCCGTCAGGGCGCTCGCTGCCGCCCACGGACATAGCGGACCGCCCATATTCCACGCCCATACCGCCCATACCGCGGCGCTCTCCTATCTGGCTTCCTTCAGCCTGCCTTGCGTGCGCATCGCACACCGCCGCGTGGATTTCGTTCCCCGCCGCGGGCTGTCGTCGAAATTAAAATACGGGAAGGCCCACCGGGTCATAGCCATTTCCCGGCCGGTGAAAGACATAATGCTCTCCCTAGGTCTTCCGGAGAACAGGGTCACCGTGGTAAACAGCACCGTGGACCTGGAAGAAACTCCCTGGGCGGAAGGCGGTTTTGAAAAATACCGCGAAACCGCCAGACTGGCCATAGCCGAAAAATTCGGCATACCGCGCGAAGCGCCTTGGATAGGCTCGCTGATAGCGCTGGTCCCGCATAAAGACCCCGGCAACTTCGCCGCCTCCGCCGCGCTGGTCGCGAAAGAACACCCGGAAGCCCGCTTCCTGGTAGCCGGGACCGGCGAACTGGCCGGCGGCCTGCGCCGCCGGCTCCGGACGCTGGGTCTGGAAGACAGGTTCCGCCTGCTGGGCCATTACGACGTCCCTTACGAACTCCTTTCCGCGCTGGATATTTTTGTGCTGCCCTCCTGCGAAGAGGGCATGGGCAGCGTCCTGATAGAAGCTATGAACGCCGGCCTCCCTATTATCGCCACCAGGGCAGGAGGCATAACCGATGTCATAAAAGACCGCGCCAACGGCCTGCTGGTAAATATCAAAGATCCAGCCGGGCTTGCCGCCGCCCAGCTGGAGCTGCTCGGCGATCCGGCCCTGAGACGCCGCCTGGCCGAGGGAGCCCGCAGCCGCAGGCTGGATTTTGCCTCGCCTAAAATGGCGGAACTCACTCTTAAGATCTACGAAGAAGAAGCCCGCCCGCAAAAGACATGAAGATCCTGAACCTCATCGATATCCCGTGGCATAGCGCGCTGGCCGCCTACGCCTTCGACCAGAGTTCCGCCCTGGCGGACCGGGGACATAAAATATATTTCGCCGCGCCGGAAAATAGCGCCTCCGCTGCTTTCGCGCGGGCGAAAAAATTCCCCCTCACTCTCATCCCCCCCCGCAAGAACCACCTGCTCCTGGGCGCCGTGCTGAGACTGAAAAAACTTATCATGGATGAGAATATTGATGTTATCAACGCCCACACAGGCAAGGCCCAGACCATGGCCTGGCTTCTTTCCCTTGTGTGCGCAAAGCCGCCTGCCCTGATAAGAACGAAGGCGGACGCCAAACACCCCAGTAATAGTTTCGCGCTCGGAAAAACCGCCGCGATCATAGCCGGCTCAGGGGTTATAAAGGAAAGGTACGCGGCGGCCGGGGTCGACCCCTCAAAAGTCACGGTCGTTTACCAGGGCATCGCCCCGCGGCCGGAGGCGCCGAAAGAGCCCTCCTTCCCTTTAAAGGTGGGAATTCTCGGCAGACTGGACCCCGTCAAGGGCCACGCCTGCTTTATAGAAGCGGCCGCGAGAGTACTTGGCAGAATTTCCTCCGTGGAATTCCTGATAGCGGGCAGGGAAGAGGACATAAAATACGCGGCGCTGAAAGCCCTGGCAGAAAAGCTCGGGATAGCGGACAGCGTGAACTACCTGGGGCATGTCGCGGATCCGGCGAGATTCGCCCGTTCCTGCGATATCGGAGTCATAACCTCCTTATCCAGCGAAGCGGTCTCGCGCGCGGCGCTCGACTGGCTGGAGGCCGGAAGGCCCCTGCTGGCAACCGCCGTCGGCAGCCTGCCCGAGTTCGTCGCGCCCGGCTACCTGGTCCCCCCTCAAAATCCCGCAATGCTGGCCGAAGCCCTCTGCTCCCTGCTGAGATCTCCCGGCAAAAGGCTTGAGGCAGGCGCGGAAAACAGGGCCAGAGCCCTCAAAGATTTCAGCCCGGCGCGGTTCGCCGAAAACACCGAGGCCGTTTTTAAGGCCGCGCGGCCGCGGCAAAAGGATGCTATATGACGCCGGAAAGAATAAAACGATTCGCCATAGCCCTCTTCGCCTTCAGCGCGCTTTTTTCCGTCACCGCCGTGGAAGGAGCGATGCTCCTCCTGGCGGGCGCCGTCGTCTTTGAACGCCTGCGCGGCGGAGACCTGCCTTTGCTGCTTAAAGAAACCGCAGCCCGTCCCCTTTTCCGGCCGTGGATGCTGTATCTCGCCGCCGGCCTTTTTACGGCCGCCTTCGCGCTGAACAAAGGCAAAGCCTTCGCCTACGCGCCCTCCGACATGATAAAGTACCTTTGCTTTATCTCCCTGGCGGCGGGGCTCGCCGAAGAGGAACTTCCCCTCATGTCGAATTTTTACATGTTCGCGGCGGCGGCCGCAGCGGCCGTCGGGATCTCGCAGTCGGCCTGGGCGCTGCATTCGGGGCTCGATCTCAGGGCCCACGCTTTCGTCCACCCCGTCAGGTTCGGCGAAATGATGGTGATCGCCGTCTGGCTTCCCCTGGGCGTCCTGCTGACGGAACGGCCTGGGCTCAGGAGAGGACCGGCCGTGGCCGCGTGCCTTCTGATCTTCTCCGCGCTTGTATTAAGCCAGACCAGGGGCGCCTACCTCGGCTTCTGCGCTTCTTTCGCGGCGGTGTTCCTGCTGGACTCCGCCTCGCGCAAAAAGTCCGCCGTAATTTTCGGAGCTTTAATTTTTGCCGGCCTTATAGCCGTCATTGCGCTCCCCCAGGTCCGGTACAGATTGTCGTCCATCTCCAAAGGCGTTTCCAAGGCCGCCGCCGCCCTCACCCGGGATTCTTCCGGAACGACCGTCCACACCGACGATCTGGCGATAAACATCCGGATAGAGCTATGGAAAACGGCGCTCAGGATCTTCAGGGACCACCCGCTCACCGGCATCGGGCCGAATAATATGCGCAAAGTCTTCCCCGCTTATTACAAAGGCCCCCTGGGGAACCAGGACAGCTGGGGCAGCATCCACAACCTTTACCTGCACCACCTGGCCGAACGGGGACTGCTAGGCCTGGCGGCCCTGTTGACGCTGTTCGGCGGGATGTTCGCGCTGGCGCTGAAAAACTTCAGGCGGGAGCGCAACCCCTGGACGCTCTGGGCGCTGGCCGTGCTGCCGGCCTTTTTTGTCGTGAATCTAACCGAGATCTCGTTCCAGCACATCCACACATCTTTCGCCGTGTTCCTCGCCCTGGCGGCGAGCTGCAGCTCGGTCGCGGCCAAACTCCCTCATACCGCAAAGTAACCCCGCCCTAAAGAGCGGGGCATGGTAAAAATTGCCGCCGCAAAAATTTTAATCACGAACTTTTAGTTTTCAGGTAGGCCAGAACTTCGTTGAACATATCTATAACTGCGGCGGCGAACCCCTCCGGGCCGTCCAGGAAACCCAGCTTTAAAAAATAACCGGCCGCGAATTTCCTTAACGCCCGCGCGGGCCCGAGCGCGGAGGGCCGGCCGGCCTTCATGAATTTTTCGGCTTTAAGCCCCGCATAGAAAATCAGCTTTTTAACCACATCGTCATGATCCCTGTACGGAAAATGGTCGAAAGGATGCTTCAGCGAGGCCTCTTTGCCCCGAACGGCCAGCCTTTCATGGACGTCCCGGCAGGGGAACGACGCTTTTCCTTTCCTGAAAAGACGCAGTTGAGGGTCCGGATATTTGCCGCCGTGCCTGAGCCAGCGCCCGAAATAATAATTTCTCCTGGGGATAGAATACGCGTCCGCCGGAGGGGCGCCCGCCAGCAGGGCCTTTATCTCGTCCCGCAGCCCGTCCGGGACCGTTTCGTCCGGGTCTAGGTAAAAGATCCACTCCCCGGAGCACTGGTCTATCCCGAACTGTTTATTGAGGTTCAAATTGGAGGTGTTGGGCCTGGAAAAGATCTTGACAGGGTATCGCGCGGCGATCTCGGCGGTCTTGTCCGTACTTTCACAGTCCACCAGGACCACTTCGTCGGCCCAGGACAGGCTTTCAAGGCAGGCCGCCAGGTTCTTCTCTTCGTTGCGCGCGATAATGGAAACTGAAATCTTCGTCATAAACGCCTTATAAGCCGCCTGTCTCCCTCATGATCAGATCCTCGTAAGTTTCCCGCTCCCTTATAAGACGCCAGGAGTTTTTCCCCGTGATAAGGACTTCGGCCGCGCGCGGTCGGGAATTATACTGGGAACTCATGGAAAACCCGTAAGCCCCGGCCGACAGCATCAACAGGATATCGCCGCGATGCGGCGCGGGCATATTCACTCCCTGCGCCAGAAAATCTCCGCTTTCGCAGACCGGACCCGTTATGTCGAAGCGCACCGTTTTGCCGGACCTTGCCGCCAGCGGCCGCACCGGATGCCGCGCGCCGTATAAAGCCGGACGGATAAGATCGTTCATGGCGCCGTCGGTTATAACATAGCTGCGGGGGCCGCTGCGCTTCCTGTAAAGGGCGCTGACGGCCAGCGCCCCGGCAGACGCCACCAGAGAGCGCCCCGGTTCCAGGATCAGCTTCAGGCCGGATTCTTTCACGGCCGCAGCCGCGATCCCGGCCAGCCTGTCGAGCGGCCCCATTTCGGAGCCTTCTTTGACGCCCCAGCCGCCGCCTATATCCAGATATTTCAATTTTACGCCGCCGCGCCTAAGCCCCCGGAGAAAGCCAGCGGAAGCCGCCAGGGCTTTTGCGTAAGGCTCCGGCGACTCGATCTGCGACCCGAGATGGAAATGGAATCCCACCGGATCGAGATGGCGGGAGTTCCTGCTATAAAAGTAAAGCGCGCCCGCTTCCTTAAAGGGCACGCCGAACTTAGAGCCGAGCTTTCCGGTGCTGATAAATTTGTGCGTGTGAGGATCTATGTCCGGGTTTATCCTGACGGAGACCGGCGCCTTTCTTTTAAGCCGCGCCGCCGCGCGCTCAAGAGCTTCCAGTTCCTCGAACGATTCCACATTGATGAACAGGATGCCGGAGCGCAGCGCGTAGGACAATTCCTCCCCTGTCTTTCCCACTCCGGAAAATATTATTTTCCGCGGGTCGAAGCCCGCCTTAAGCGCCCTGTAAAGTTCCCCGCCGCTGACGACATCCGCGCCGGCCCCGTTTCGCGCCAGCAGGCCGGCTATCGCGCCGTTGGAATTGGCCTTCATCGCGTAGCAGAACAAAGGAGCCAGGCCGGCAAAAGCTTTTTTATATGCGTCCAGATTCGCTATTATCTTTTCGCCGGAATAGATATAGACCGGGGTGCCGGTCTTTTTAACGATGCGCCGGACCAGCGGATGCGGGAAAAGTTCTTTCATGGAATTATTAAAGCCGCCTTGATCAAGCCGGGCGGCTTTGTAGATTAAAAATTTTTGCCGCAAAAATTTTTAGAGGATAAATTATATGCGCGGGGGGGGACCTGAGAGAACATCTAATTGTGTCCGTCCGCTAAAGCGGACTCCCACCCGAACCCCTTTTCCGAAGCGGGGGTTCTCGCCCCCCCCCACGCATTGTGGGAGGATAAATTATATGCGCGGGGGGGGACTCGAACCCCCAAGCCGTTAGGCACACGCCCCTCAAACGTGCGCGTCTACCAGTTTCGCCACCCGCGCTCTTGTCAC
>Ga0172379_10002478_pt1 | contig 32474 bp, 41 predicted proteins | sample GrowelOW334metaG_FD_119756 | JGI IMG/M metagenome (GOLD analysis project Ga0172379, IMG submission 119756) | Groundwater microbial communities from an aquifer near a municipal landfill in Southern Ontario, Canada - Groundwater well OW334 metaG | ecosystem: Environmental > Aquatic > Deep...
AAACTATTACCATCACAATTCCTAATAAAATTTTTAATCGGATTGCGGCTACGACTGTTTCTGTTCTAGTAAAAGTACATACAACGCCAGTAGCGGCACCTACACAGAGAACTAGAGTATCATAAAATAACAAAATTAAAATGAGAAAAAAAGATTCAGCAAAAATATTTATTTTCATGGTTGCAATTGTAATTGCTTTATTAACGGCCTTTTCTGTTAGCCAGGCGGAGGATGATAATGAGGCAGGCGGCGATCGCTTCGAAGAAGATTATCGTCCAGCGGCTCCAGTGTTACCAATTGAAACTCCGGCACCGGTTGTTACTCCTCAAAATATTGTTCAACCACAAACGATTACTACCTCAGTTAAAATTGATAATTCGGCAGTTCTAGCCTTATTAGTTGATTCTGACCAAGATGGCATTGCCGACGTATCGGATAAACATCCCGGCCAAGATGATTTTTCTTTTAGTTTAATCGACAATAATCATAATGGCATCGCTGATGATTTAGAAATATTAATAAAATAACTTTGTGATTTTTAAAGAATTTAAAGCCTTGGGAACTGATATCACAATTATGGCGGATCTGGCGGCTGGGCAAGAAAATGTTTTAACTGCCGCTTGGCAAGAAGTTTTAAATTTTGAAAAAAGATTTAGCCGTTTTATAATTGACAGCGAACTTTCCCGTTTAAATAATTCTCAAGATACTGAACAAAAAGTTAGCGCCGTTATGTCCGAACTACTAACAAGCGCTAAATATTATTATTATAAGACTAAAGGTGTATATGATCCCACTATTTTAGGAAGTTTAGAAGCGGTCGGCTATAATCAGAGTTTTGATAAAATAGTGGCCTCACCCAATGAAATTAATCTTAAAGAGCTAAGTGAAAAATTTGCCGCTCGGATTAAAATGGACGAACTAGAAATAGTAGGCGGAAGAATAATAGCCCCGCTGGGCTTTAAAATCGATTTAGGCGGAATTGGCAAAGGATTTATCGTTGATTTACTAGGGGAAAAGTTTTTTTCTGATGTCTCAAATTACTGGATTTCGGCTGGCGGTGATATTTTAAGCGCCGGCGACCATAAAATTGACGTGCAAAACCCAATTAAACCAGAGGAAAATATTTTTTATATTAATACTCAGGGTAGAAAGTTAGGCATCGCCACCTCGGGGATAATTAAACGGAACGGGATCTCCGGTAATTTTAAGTGGCATCATTTAATAGACCCGATAACGGGTTTACCGGTTATGAGTGGTATACTATCAGTAACCGTTATTTCGCCTACGGCAACTAAAGCTGATATCTTGGCTAAAACAGTTTTAATCATGGGCGAGACTGCTGGTTTAAATTTTATTGAACAAGAAGATGATTCAGCGTGTATAATTTTTTTCAAAGACAAAGAACCAATTTTTTCTAAACGAGCTAAAAATTTTGTTAAAAAATATGAAGACGAAAAATAAATTTTATATTCTCGGATTAGCTTTTTTACTTCTTGGTTTAGCTTATTTTATTATTCCTAATCCGGTTAATAACAGATTGCTAATAAGTTCCAATCAAGACAGTGATTATGACGGTTTATCTGATCAGGCCGAAAAAACTATCTATCATACGGATCCTTTTAAAGCCGATACCGACGGTGATGGCTATCTTGATTCGACTGAGGTTTTAATGAAAAGTAATCCGCTTGATGCTAGTGATCCGGCTAGTAGTTTAACGGCACCGGTGACCGCCAAAACAATTACCAGCCTGCCTTGGTATATTTCTCGAGCAGCGGGTATTACGGCCTATATTCTTATGTTTTTTATCGTGATGTTAGGCGCTGGTATGACCACCGGTTATGCTTACAATTATATTAACCCCGTGAAGGCTTGGCTAATTCACAAATATTTAAGCCTAGCTCTAGGACTAACTCTTTTAACCCATGCCTTTTCTTTGTTATTTGATAAGTTTATGAAGTTTGGCTGGCCAGATATTTTAATCCCTTTCTTTTCCAACTATAAACCAATCTTTTTAAGTTTAGGTATCTTTGGTTTTTATCTGCTGCTCGTTATTATTTTTAGTTCTTTGTGGTTCCGTTTAAAATATAAGAGAACTTGGCGCGGCATCCATTATACGGTTTACGCTTTATTTATTTTTTCTCTTATCCACGGTTTTTTTATGGGGACTGATTCTAAAACTATTTGGATGCAAATTATCTACGCTGGCACTGGACTAATATTTTTAGGCTTACTAATCTATCGTTTTGTTGTTCGCTGGTTATTTTTTTGGTATAATAAGGGAAAAGGTCTTAAGTAAAATAATATTTAAACAATATGAAACAAACAACGGTTAAAAAATCAAAGGGTTCTAAAATGCCTATTGTCGGTTTGGCTGCACTCGCCGCGAGTGCTTATTTTTTTCTCGGACCAGACAAAAAGAAACATCAGCGCGATGCTAAGTCTTGGGCCATTAAAATGAAGGGCGATGTGGTTGAAAAACTGGAAACCGCTCGAGAAATGAGCGAACCGGTTTATCATAAAATTATTGATTCGGTAGCGGCAAAATATCAGAGTAAGATGGCAGCGGGACAAAATGAAGTCTTGGGGTTAGCTAAAGACTTAAAAAAACACTGGAAAAACTTTAATAATTCAACTGTTAAGCCAGCACCAGTTAAAAAAACAAAACCGGCCTTAAAAAGTAAAAAATTAAAGAAGAAATAATTAATTAATCTAATTTTTATAAATTAACTATTTAACATTTATGAAGGGCTATAAAAATAACATTGAAAAGTTGACGCAAGCTAACACAAATTTTCGCCAAGTTTTATATACTGGTAAACATAGTCAATTAGTTCTAATGAGCTTAAAACCACTGGAAGAAATTGGCCTGGAAGTGCACGAAGAATCTGATCAATTTTTTCGCTTTGAAAGCGGCGTCGGACAGCTGATTATTGATCAAGTAGAACAAGCAATAAATGCTGGCGATGCGGTTATTGTACCTACTGGGGCGGAACATAACATTATTAATACTTCAGCGACCGAAGCTTTAAAACTTTACACAATTTATTCTCCAGCCCATCATCGCGATGGCGTAATTCATGTTACTAAAGAAGAAGCAAAGCTCGATAATGAAGAGTTTGACAATCAAACTACCGAATAAATTGATAGTCAGGTTAAAACATGTTAAAATGTATTTGTAATAAAAACTTTAATTCTAACATTTATGGAAAAATTATCAGAGGATTTTGTTTCTCATGATAGAAAAAAATTTAAGTATCGAATCGGTAAAGTTTTAGCTTCGTCTTTATCAGGATTTATCGCTGGAATCATTGTGGCCTCGATTATATTTTTAACTTTTTTTGATTTAGTTTTAAAGGGAAGTAATTTGGGTTTTTAAAAATATGGCCGTTTTAGAGGAGAAAAATGATAAAACTTGGCACGATAAACACATTATCAGTTCGACTTGGGGTCAAAAAATAGCTGATAAAACCGCAACCTTAATGGGTTCGTGGAAATTTATTATCGGGCAAACTATTTTTGTGCTTATTTGGATGTCCCTTAATGTGGTTGGTTTTATCAATCATTGGGATGCTTATCCTTTTATTTTGCTTAATTTGATTTTTTCCACCCAAGCCGCTTATGCGGCGCCGATTATCATGATGGCGCAAAATCGCCAAAATGATCGTGATCGTTATCAGGCTAAAGAAGACTATAATACCAATGTTACAGCTAAAAAAGAAATTGAAGAATTGCAACAGGCTTTAGCGAGAATTGAACTCGATAAGTTAGATAAAATTATTGAAATATTAAATAGGCCATCTAAATAGTTTATTTGATTTTATTTAAAGAGTGCGTTAAGATACTTATTATTCACTAAATATTTATATGGCCAAAAGAACTACTGGAGTCGGTAAAACTAAACCAACAAACTCCCCAAAAACAAAGAAACGTTTAGAAATAAAACGTGTCAGATTAGAAGAATTAGCTGCCAAGAGAAAGAAAAGATAAAATAAAGCTTATTAAAGTTTTTAGACAACCCTCTTTTAGGGGGTTGTTTTACTTGACACTATTTAATAAATATGGTATAGTATTTAGGTTAAAACGTTTACTTTATTCTATTAAATAATATATAATTAAATGAGTTGAATTATTAATTTAAATTTTGAAATTATGACAAACGAAGAAATGTTAATTATCGCGGAAAAAATTAAAAATAAAACCGCGACTCAAGAAGAAACCCTGGCTTTTACAAAAGAATTTGGTAAGCTTCTTAGAGAAATTAAAGAAGATGTAATTAAAGAATAAATTAATTATTAAATTTTAAACAATATGGGATTTTTAGACAAATTTTTAGGGAAAAAAACACCGGTTGCGGAAAAAGTAAAAAATGATGAAGAAAAGCAAGAACCTCATCAAGAGACCGGAGAATTAAATCCGGAAGTGAGTGAAGCTTTAAATGAACTTAAAGCTGAAGGAGATGATTTGGTAAAAGTATTTGATAACATGGGGCCGGAAGCGGTGGCTGATAAAGTAAAAAAGGATCCGAAAATAGCCGGAAAAATTTTTAATGCCGTTAATATTATTGCTAAAGTCGGAGCTGGAGTCGCTCTTTTATCCGGACCAGCCGCTTTTATAATTGATAGACTGGCTGGAACTAATTTGGCTGAACATTTAATCGGTGTTAGCGATATTCCTGGAGTAGAAGGAATTGATAAAGTTCATATGGACGCTCTTATCATCAAAGATTTTGCGATTTTAGTGGGAGCCTTTTTAATAAACATACCGGGTATGATTTACGAGGCCAATCAAGACAGGTTAGCTAAAGAAGCCTTGATGAAAGAAGGAAAGGAAAGAAGAGAACAAGCTAAAGCCAGAATAGCGGCCATGGGACAAGATCAGGAATTTGAAAATATTAAAACAGCTTCCGAACAAACTGCGGCCGAAGAGTTAGAAAAAGTTAGGAAAGAAATTGCGGCTTAATTAAAAAACATACAAGAAAGTCGGTACCAACCGGCTTTTTTGATACCTAAAAAATTTGACATCTAGGCTGTAAGTGCTAATGTTTTTGATTGTGAGCACTTTAACATTTAAACTAATATAGAGGAGATTAAAAGATGAAAAAAGAGTTGTTAAACGACGTTAAAACCGTGTTTGTTACCTGTCGTCAATTTGGCGATACCGGTAAAGGAAAATTTGTGGATGAATTGTCCGAATGGGCCGATATTATCGGTCGAGGTACCGGCGGCGATAATGCCGGACATACCAGCTATTTTGAAGGGGTAAAAATGGTCACCCATCTTATTCCTTCAGCCATCCGTCGGGATCGTGACAAGAAAATTAACATTATGGGCAGCGGGATGGTAATTAACCCTAAATCACTGGTCAAAGAACTTAGGTATTTAGATGATTTGGGGATAAGTTACAATTATTTACGTTTAGCTTATAATGCCAAACTGATTACCCCGGCGCAAATTGTTTTAGATCGCGTCAAAGAAGCGATGGCCGGAAAAGGAAAAATCGGTAGCACCTTGAAGGGGATTGGCCCGACTTATGAGGATTTTGTCGGTCGAGATGGACTTATTGTAAATGATCTAGCCAACCCAGATTTGCTGGCCAAGAAATTGAAGAAGCATTTGGAATACAAAAAACTGATTCTTAAAAATTGCGATTCAGAGTTAATTAAAACGACGATGAATCATGAGTCTTTGGAATCAGGGTTGTATTTCAATGAGAAGGAAATTTTTGACCTGGACGCCATTATGGATCAGTATCTAAAGTATGGTAAAGAACTTGAACCATTTTTTGACGATACTGATCAGTTTATGAGAAATATGGTCGGCCGCGCCAATATTTTGGGTGAAGGTTCTCAAGGCGATTTACTCAGTGTGGAATATGGAACGTATCCTTATGTAACCTCAAGTGATTGTACTGTTGCTGGACTGGCCAAGGGTATTGGTCTAGATAAGAGTCATGTTGATTTGTCTTTAGGAATTATCAAGGGCTTTTATATGAGCCGTGTTGGCGGTGGACCATTTCCCACCGAACTTGGCGGTTCAATATCGGAAGAATGGTGTAACAGCGGTAAAATTAAGCGTGAAAAAGAGCAATCTATTTACGGAAAGGCGACGATTGACGATGATGATGAGTTTCTCCAGGGAGTCGCCTTGAGGCGAGTGGGCGATGAATATGGTGCTACTACCGAACGTCCGCGCCGGGTTGGTTGGTTGGACTTACCTCTGCTTCGTTATGGGCTGAGCTTCAACGCCCCGGATCTTATTTTAACGAAACTTGATGTGTTAAATTCTTTTAAAACCATCAAGGTTTGTGAAAGATATGAATATTGCGGGCCGACTATGTATGTTGGCCGTAAAAAGCTTGAATCCGGGGATTTTATTTTAAAAGCCAATCCAGAAGCTGAGATTCTCGAACATTGCCGGCCGGTTTACAAAAGTTTTCCGGGTTGGAATTGCGATATCACTGATTGCAAAACGTTTGAGAGCTTGCCTCAAGAGCTTAAAAACATTTTGAGTTATGTGGTTAAACAAACGGGAGCCAAACCGAGAATAATCTCGATTGGAGCCGATCGCGAGCAAACAATTTATCTATAAAAATATATCCGCTGGCATAAAATGGCCGGCGGATTTTTTTATATAAAAAAGAGCCGGTTTTTCCAGCTCTTTTTACTTATTTAAATCCGATATTTTCCAAAAGTTTTAGCAACTTTGGTTCCGTAACCCGGTTTTTATATTCCTCATAAAAATGTTGCGCTACTACTTGCTCGCCACGAGATTCATAATAAGCGGCTTTTAAAATTGATTGGACTCTATCAATCTGCTTGGCTATTTTAGCCCGTCTTGTTTCTTCGGCTTCAAATTCCAGCCATAGAGTTAATATCTCCCGTCCGTAATAACCAAAGTGATCGCAGATAGTTATCATTGCTTGCTTTTCTAATTCATACTTTTCTTTTTTGCTGACTTTCTGTTCTTTGGTAGCATAAGAATCGGTTCGCAGGTCTCCAGTTATGAACTCCGGCCAATCATGGATTTTTAACATCCTTTGTAAATTGATGATTTCGGGAAATAATTCTTTGGCCATGAAAATCACCGCATCGGTATGTTCACCAACAGTTTCGCCGTTTTTTACGCCTCGGTTTTTGAATCCAGTGCGGGGGATTTTATAAAGACCATTTATGACCTTGAGGGCGTCAGATTGATAAAATCTAGGAATATTCAAAGGATAAATAAGATTCGTTGTCATAAGCTTTAATTTTTAAGGTTCGTGTGCCTCCAGTTTGGCTCTTTGATTGTTTTCTGTCAAGATGGGCTGGCAATGGTAAAAATAGAAATATGATATATAATATAGGTATGAAAGAATTATTAAACATTGTTGATGAAGAAGATAAAGTCATCGGCCAAGCACCTCGAGAAGAAATTCATAAAAACGGATTATTGCATCGTGAAATTCACGTCTATTTTATTACTCCAAACCAAGAATTAATTTTTCAACATCGAGCTAAAGATAAAGAAACCTTTCCCGATTTACTTGATGCCACTGTCGGTGGACACGTAGAAATCGGCCATAGTTATGAAGAGACTGCTATAAAAGAAGCTGAAGAAGAGACTGGTGTAAAAATTAATCTTTCTGATTTGATACCAATTAACAAAATTAGAAAGTCTGGAGTTGATAAAATCACCGGAAAAATTAATAATGTTTTTAATTTCCCGTTATGTATATGTTTACCAAGGTAAAATAGCCGATTTAAAAATAGAAGCTGGCAAAGCTCTCGGTTTTGAAATTTTTTCAGTTGATGAACTTCTAAATTTAAGTGAATCAGATAAAGCAAAATTCATCCCGTATATTTTAGAAGTCAGTACGACTAAAATAATCGAATTTATAAAACATCATGAACAAAATTAATCTTGAAAAAAAATCATTACATATTGCCGCTGACTTACATAATCAGTGGCGTTTATCGAGAAAAATCGTTGAAGGTACAGCGATTGATGGCCTGCCAAAAAGGGAAGAAAGATTCAAGCCAATAGACCCTGAAGACCCTAATGGTCCGCAAGTTGATATTGCCAACACTCCGTATAATAAGTTACCGCCTGTTTGGCAAAACGAAAATTATTTAGCCTCTTTAGATACCTTAGAAAACATTAGTGATAATAATGAAAAAAATTCCGGTGAGCTTGATTTAGAAAAAACTTCAACCGAAGTTCATAATTCCTGGCAAAAAAGACACCCGCAAACAAGCGGTGAACAAGCTGCTTCTTACGATAATCTTTCGGAATTAGAAAAAAATAAAGACCGAGTTGTAGTTGAAGAAGTGGTCAAAAATATTGATGAAGCGGGTTATGATTTTAAATTAGTTAAAAAAATATGAACAAAACAAAACAGGTAATTGCGATTATTTTTATAATTTTAATATCGGGCGGGCTAGTTTATTTTAATGATTATAATCGTTTACAGGGTCTTAAACAGGGAATTAATGAACTGGAATTAATGAACGAAAAATTATATTCTGCCTCGCTGGTAAAACCGCAGGTAAGCGGTTTACAATCATACAAAAATATTACTTATAATTTTGAATTTGAATATCCAAAAAATATTGGTTTTGTAGTGCCGTCCTACGCTAATTTAGAAGATAAAATACTGCAAATAGAAATTCCTCAAAGCGACTACCCGCAAACAAATTTCGGTGATGCCGCTTTTTCAGTTAGCGCTACTTATACTAAATCTTTAAAAGAATGCCTCACTAAAAATGCTCCGGAAAATGGCGATGGTTTTAAAACTCCAGTTGAAATTAATGGTTCAACTTTTTACAAAACTCCAGGCAGCGGCGTAGGGGCCGGAAATATTTATGAATCTCTTAATTATCGAACGCTGACTAAGGATAAAATGTGTCTTGAATTAGTTCAAACTATTCATACCAGCAACATTGGAAACTATACTCCTGATACCGTAACTGAAGTAAATAAAACAGAGGTGCAAAATAGATTAGATATAATACTTAATACTTTTAAAATAAATCAATAAATTTTTTATATTTAAAAAGCTGCTCAGTTTTAGAACAGCTTTTTACTTTCGACGAGTTCGTCGTTTTGGCAGTTTCAGATAATTATTTCTGAAACTTTGGGTTTTTTGATGACGCCGCCTCCATTTATCTTGATCAAAAGAAAATGACTTATCTTTTTTAAGAACTTCAGCGTAGTCACCTGAAAACACGGGGCGATCTTTAACTGACCTTGAGCATTCAAGCGAAGCTTCAAAATCGCGATTCAGTTGAGGTGATAATATAACTGGGCTCATTGCCATCGCTCTTTGCTCAATTAACTCATTAAAAGCCAGGTTGCTATCGTGTTCCAAATGTGATTGCCCGACAAGTATGGCGCCCATATGATGCAACATCATTCTTTCAAATTTTAGCGAATCATCGGAACCAATAACGATAATTACAATGCCTCTTTCCATTTTATCGTGTTTTTAAGTTTTATAAATGAACACACAAAGCCTAAGGATAACATTTTATGGTATCTTGTCAATAGGGACAATTAATTATTTTGCGGTATAATTAAATATATAATTTAAATAAATAAATTTATGGCACATGAAATTGAAGCTGATTTTAAAGAGAATTGGGACAATGAAGCCACTTCTTGTAAAAACTGCACTAGCTATGATGATGGTTTTTGTGATGAAGCTAAAAGCGAGGTTGCACCCTCATCCCATTGTGATTTTTTTCAATCAATAGATTAAAAATAATATGAATTCAGCTAATTGGTATCAGCATCTAATCAAACCGACTTGGTCGCCGCCGGCCTGGCTTTTCGGGCCGGTTTGGACTTTTCTGTATGTTTTAATTTTTATCTCTTTTGCTAAAGTTTTTATCATGCTTTACCAAAAACAAATTTCTTTTTTAGTCGCTTTGCCATTTATCCTTAATCTAATCTTTAATTTTTCTTTTACTTATTTTCAGTTCGGCTTAAAAAATAATGTACTCGCGGCTGTTGATATTCTTTTGGTTTTAATCACTCTTATTTGGGCGATTGTCGCAATCTATCCGCATTTGCGCTGGATTTCCTATATTCAGCTTCCATATTTAATTTGGGTTTCATTTGCTACTGTTTTGCAGCTGACCATCACTTATCTAAATAGATAACAAAAAAGCGAGTCCAAAAACTCGCTTTTAGTTATTTAGGTGCTTTATAGCACTTTTTCAGCATAGGCCGCAATGGCAGAGCGAACCGTGTGGGTTAACACAGTTACACCGACCATTGGGCTACCCTCCATCTTAACCATTGCGTAAGCTAAACCCGAATTTTCGGAATTTAGAAAGCGGCGATCAATCTGTTCCAAATCGCCAGTCAAGACAATCTTACAATTTCGCCCAGCACGGGTGATAATTGTTTTAATCTGTAACGGTGTTAGGTTTTGTGCTTCATCAACAATGATAAAGGTGTTATGGTAAGTCCGCCCGCGGTAATGCTGAACGGCATTTATCTTAACCCCTAAATTGCTCATAAAGGCAAAACTGTCTTTTTGTAGAGCGGCCAAGAGACTTTCGGTAGTGTCGGCTTTTGTCTTTTTCATAAAGAAATCGGGGTTCTTATCATTAACCTCAATGATAACTTCAAGATCTTGAGAAAAAGGTACAATGTACTCCGCCATTTTGGCATTCAAATCACCAGGCAAGAAGCCTAGGTCATCTTTGTCATCCAGGGGAACAGCGGGACGAGTTAAAATAACTTTACTATATTTGTTTTTACCGCCGCCTTTTTGAGCTAAAGCAGCGGCCAGTGCTAGTAAAGTTTTTCCCGTACCAGCGACACCAGAGGCTAAAACCACGTTGATTCCTCGATCGAGTAATTGCGTGATGTATTGTTCTTGTTTCCAATTACGCTCCCCTTCATTCATTGGCTTAAGACCCATGACAGAAATATTGCCATCAATTGGAACTAATTCATCACCCTTTCTAATAGCCATAAACTCAGAACCGGCCGTAGAAAGTAAAACCCCCGCATTTTCTTTTAAGCCTCGAAACCGTTGGGAACGAAAGATTATTTTGTTATTTTTCCAATCGTCTTCTCGCAGAATTACTGCCTTTAAAACTTTCGGCGGCTTTTTTACTTTAACCCGAATGTGTCTATAAGGCTCGATTTCAACTTTCAAATTACCCGCAAAAAGTTCGCTGGCGATAATCAGCAAAGTGGTGTCATCGCTGATTAATTTAAATTTTTTGTAGCCGACAAATTTTTTATCTTTAAGCAAAAAATTAAAGGCAGCAATAATTTGGTGATCGGGATTGTTTCTATCCAGTTCTAATCCGATAAAATTTTGCTTCCAGGATATAACCAAGTTTTTACTTCCTTTCTTGCGAAAATCGTAAATAATTTTGATGGCATCGGATGCTTCTTTGCGGGTATCGCTTTTCCGTTTGAGTCCATCGAGCTCCAAAATCACTCGTTTCGGAATCACTAATAGGTTATCGCCTTTGATTAATTCAAGAATAGAGTTAGGGTCATTAATCAACACGTTAGTGTCAATAACAATGACATTACCTTTTTCTTCTTTAATCGGTTCGACAATTTTAGCTACTGAAATGGTTTTCCTGTTTTTTCTCTCATTTTTAAACATGGTTGGCCTCCTCCTTTTTGGTTTATATTAGAAAATGTTAATTTACTGTTTTATATTCCTATCGTAAACCTTTATCTTTTATTTATCAAGACCTTTATACACCCTTGCTAATCCCTAAAAGTTTTCGCTATAATAGCTGAGGTTGTTATAAAAATTAAACATAAATTTATGGCCAGAATTATTGGCAAAGGTTATTCTTTTGATGATGTTTTAATTGTTCCTAAATATAATAAGGTGGCTTCTCGAAAAGACGTCAGTTTTAGAACTAAGGTGACCCGTAATCATTATTTAGATATTCCGATTATTGCCGCTAACATGGACACAATCTGTGAAAGTAAAATGGCAATTGCTTTAGGCCGCTTAGGCGGACTTGGTGTTATCCACCGTTTTCTATCTATTAGCGAGCAGGCGGCCGAAATAAAACTAGTTAAAGATAGTAATTTGCTGGCAGCGGCGGCTATTGGCGTTAAAGATTATGAAGAGAGAGCTAAAGCGCTTAGTGAAGTTGGGGTGGATATTTTAGTGCTGGATGTGGCTCATGGCCACGCCAAAAGAACCGATACCGTTTTAGACTTCTTAAAAACTAATTATCCTCAAATTGATGTTATGGTTGGCAATATCGCCACTAAGGATGCGGCGGAGCATTTTATTAATAAAGGGGCTGACGGCCTTAAAGTCGGCATTGGGCCAGGTTCAATGTGTACGACTAGAATTATGGCCGGAGCCGGTGTTCCGCAAATAAGCGCCATTATGGAGGCCTACGAGGCTAGCCAGGGGCGAGTGCCCATTTGTGCCGATGGCGGTATTAAACAGCCAGGCGATTTAACTAAAGCTATCGGCGCCGGGGCTGATACAATCATGAGCGGGGCTCTTTTTGCCGGAACGCTCGAGACTCCAGGAAATATCATTGAAAAGAATGGCCAGAAATTTAAGGAATATCGGGGTATGGCTTCTTATGCGGCCACAATTAAAAAAATGAAACTGGATGGTAATAAAGTTGAGGAAGTAATTCATGTTGAAGGGGAAATGACAGTTTTGCCTTATACCGGGGAAATGGAAATGGTGATTAAAAAATTATTAGGGGGATTGGCCTCAGGAATGACTTATGTCGGCGCCCAAAATATTGAAGCTTTGAAAGGGAAGGCGGATTTTATTGAAATTACTTTAGCCGGGCTCAAAGAGAGTGTGGCTCATGGTTTACCGGAAAATCTTTAAACTAATTTTTTTTGGATTTTAAAAGGCTTGCTCAAACCAAGCTTTTTTGCTATAATTTACAGTTACTAAATTAAAAAAATAATACTTATATGAACGAAAAAATAAAAGTGCTGGGGATTGCCGGCAGTTTAAGAAAGAGCTCTTACAGTGAAGCTTTGCTACTAGCTGCTCAGGGCTTAAGCCCCGATCAAATGGAAATAGAAACTTTTGATATTAAGGATATTCCTTTATTTAACCAAGATTTAGAAAACGCTGTTCCAGAAGTGGTTACTTTATTTAAAAGTAAAATAGAAGCGGCTGACGCCATCTTATTTGTCACTCCCGAATACAACTATTCTATTCCTGGTGTCTTAAAAAACGCCATTGACTGGGCTTCACGTCCTTATGGCCAAAATAGTTGGAATAATAAGCCGGTGGCGATAATTAGTTCTTCAATCGGCATGTTGGGCGGATCGAGAGCGCAATATCATTTAAGGCAAGTTTTAGTCTTTATTAATATGTATTCGCTTAATCATCCTGAAGTAATGGTGCCGCTAGTTAATGAAAAGTTTGATGAGAATCTAGTTTTAACTGACGAGAGAACTAAGAAAGCGATCAGTGATCAGTTGCAAGCTTTAGGTGCTTGGGCTAAAAAAATAAAAGCTTAATTACGCCAACAAAAAACTCCCAGCGCGAGCCGGGAGTTTTTTATATAAGAAGAGATTATTATGCACGTTGCACGTTAACCGCGTTCATACCTTTTGGAGATTGTTCAGCTTCAAAAGTAACGTGGTCACCTTCTTGGATTTCGTCAAAGCTGACGCCAACCAAAGAATTGCTGTGGAAAAATAAGTCCTTATCTTGACCTTCAGGAGTAATGAAACCAAAACCCTTGTCAGTCTTCTTTTTGATAATACCTTGCATAGTTTGTGTTCTAATTGTTTTTTACAAATTTAAAAATCTTTGTGAAACTCGACGACTTTTCTAAATAATTTTTACTAGACTAGTATAACAAATATTTTTGAAAATGTCAAGCTAATTGCCTTATTTTAATTTTACTATAAAAAAGCTGATGTTTTTGGAAAATTTTGCGTATTACGATATGTGGTATAATGAGGAGCAATAAAATATTTAATAAATGGATAATTTAGATATAGATAAAAATATAATCTTAGCAGCAAAACAGGGAGAGCTAAAAGCCTATGATGCGATTGTTTTGTTTTACCAAAAAGCCATTTACAGCCATCTGTACCGACTGGTTAATAATGGCGATGATGCCCTCGATTTAACTCAAGATACTTTTATTAAAGTTTATAAAAATCGAAGCAACATTGATTTAAATAAAAACTTTAAATCCTGGTTGTATAAGATTGCCACTAATACAGCTTATGATTGGCTTAAGAAAAAACGACCCAAGACGGAGGAGCTGACTGATGAGGCGGAATTTGAAACAATTGACCAAGTACCGTCGTATTACAATATAGAGCAGCTTAAGATACTGGATCTAGCTGAAGGGTTGAAGTCTTTAAAGCCAGATTCAGAAAATATCTTAAGATTATATTATCAGCAAGGCTTTAGCTACCAAGAAATTAGTGAAATCCTCGAGATTCCAATCAATACTACAAAAACTAAAATTTCTCGAGCTAAAGCTGAGCTGATTAGAAAGTTAAATAAAAATTAAATATGGAAAGAATCTTCGAACAAATTAAGAATACTTCAGATCTCGAACCAAAACGAGATTTAAGAAAGAGAGTTAGAAACCGGATTTTGATAATTAAATTTCAATATCCGATACTGGCCATTTTTTCTTTGCTGATTGCTAATTTGTTTTTCTTAAGCGTTCATTCATATTTTAAAATATTTGAAAGCGAAGCAATTTCGGTTATTACGGCTTTCGTCCAAGATTTTGAACTAAGTTACAGTTATTTATTTAGTTTTAGCTCCGGTTTGCAAGAAGTGCTGCCAATTAGGATGATGGCCATCTGGTTAGTAAATTTCGGTTTAGCCGCTTATTTAACGAAAATTATCCATTATTATCGCCGTGAATTATTTAACATAAGTAATTATTAATTAACAAAAAAATATGAAAAAAATCAATATCGCCGTGTTAAGCTTAGCTTTGCTGGCTTTAGTTTCCGCTCCCGCTTTTGCCTCTAATACAAAATCTGCCGCTGTTAACTACAAACCAAAAGCAACTACTAGCTCAACCGTTAAAACCTCAACTAAAAAACAAGTTGAAAAAGAAGCTACAAAACAAGCTAATTTAGATTACGCCGCCGCCATTAAAAAGGCTAATGCTGAATATAATGCCACTATAAAAACTGCTAAGACAGCTTATACTGACAGTTTAAAAACTGCTAAAACTAAAGCGGAAAAGGCTACTGCTTTAAAAACTGAAAAAGCGGCTATCAAAGCTGCCCAAAAAGTTAGAAGCGAGGCTCATGCCACTGCTTTAAATACTTTAAAAGCTTCTAAAAATTCAGCTAAATAATAAAAAATTAAAATATAAAACGACTCGGTTCTAAAATCGGGTCGTTTTATTGATTTATATGAAAAAAACTTTTATTGCTTTGATGTTAGTATTAAGCGCGGTAACATTTATGAATGTAAGTCCTAGCCCGGTCTATGCCGCCACCAAAAAGGCGACGGTCAAAACTGCCACCAAAGTAAGTGTTAAAACTACAATGAAATGGGATGCTTCAGCTCTAAAAATAATTAATAGGCCCAGTGCTTTTGATCATAATAATGCTATTCGCAATTCCTATATTAAAAAGGTTGAAGCCTATGCTAAACGCCATAAAATTAAAGTTATCACCGCTAAAGTGGTAAACGGTATGAGGGAGTAAATATCAACTAAAAGTCTTGCCAAAGACCAATGATTCTGCTATTGTTATCAGGCTAAGTAAAAATAATAAAATACACTAACCATGGCAGAACAAGTAATCTTAAGATTCGATAATGTCACTTTTGAATACGTTCATAAGAAGCCCATTTTATCTGAGGCTTCTTTTAGCGTACGCACCGGAGCTAAACTGACTTTAATGGGACAAAACGGAGCGGGGAAATCTACACTTTTCGGTCTGATTAAAGGCGATTTAAAACCGAAAGAAGGCCAGGTTTCAATCACCGGCGGCGCCACTATCGGCACCGCGGCGCAAACGATTGCCCAAAAAGACCTTGATTTAACGATTGAGGATTATTTGGCCAAGGCTTTTTCACCGGTACCGCCAAATTTACGCAGCCATATTGCTAAAGCGTTTGAGGCCGTTAATTTAGAAATTCCTTTAGATAGAAAAGTTGGTAATTTATCCGGCGGACAACAAGCTCGTTTGCTTTTAGCCTTTGCTTTAATATCCAAACCGGATATTTTACTGCTTGATGAGCCGACGAATAATTTAGATAAAGCGGGAATTGATCACTTGCTGGAATTTTTGATTATGTATGACAAGACCGTGATTGTTATTTCTCATGACGCTGATTTTTTGAATTGTTTTACTGAAGGGGTTATCTATTTAGATATTCACTCTAAGCAAATTGAAACTTACGTCGGCGACTATTATTCGGTAGTTGAAGAAATTTCTAAACGAATTGAAAGAGAGCAAATGAAAAATGCTCAATTACAAAAACTGATTATCGACCGCAAAGAAAAAGTAAACTTTTTTGCCCATAAGGGGGGTAAAATGCGTAAATTGGCCAAAAAATTAAAAACGGAAACTGAAGAACTAGAAGAAAATATGGTTGATGTTCGCCGCGAAGATAAAACTATTCGCGATTTTGAGATTCCGGTTCAAGAAGATTTATCAGGCGATATTGTAACTATTAAATCAGTTAAAATCATAAAAAATCATGAACCGATAATTTGTCCGCTGGAAAAAATAATTAGTCGAAAGACTCATTTGCTGGTTTCGGGGCCAAATGGCATTGGTAAAAGCACTTTTTTACGAGCTTTGGTGGCTGGAGAATCTGAAGGCGCTAAAATAAATCCTAAGGTGAGGGTTGGTTATTACAGCCAAGATTTTTCGACTTTAGATTTTAATGATACCGTTTTTGATTCCTTAGTTTCGGCGATGCCTGATCGCGATGATGTTCCAGGCATGCGTTCAATCGCCGCTGGTTTCTTAATTACCGGCGAACTGATGGGGCACAAAGTGGCTGAATTATCGGAAGGCCAAAAAGGCTTATTATCCTTGGCTCGTTTAGTGCTGCTTAAACCGGGACTACTTATTTTAGATGAGCCGACTAATCATATAAATTTTAGGCATTTACCGGTCATGGCTGAAGCCTTTAATAATTATGAAGGTTCAATGATAATCGTGAGCCATATGGATGAATTTGTAGCCTCTCTTAGAATTGATGATTATTTGGAGTTAGGGAAGCTTTAAAATATAAAACACCATTTACTTGACAAAAATATAGCTTTAGGCTATATTTTTTGTATATTAAAAGAGTTCATTTACAAATAAGATAATCAAAATTATTAATCTTTAAAACCGTAATCATGAAAAATCCGATTAAAAGTTATTTTTTGTTTTTTAGCAGAGCGCCATTTGTTTTTTCTTTTATACTTTTTATGCTGGTCGTTTTTGCTATTTTGATTGCAGGAATGTTTTTAGGTGGCGAAAAGTATCTCAATCAACTACCAGGTTGGTATATCGGAGTTCCTCTGGGCATTATTTTTCTCAACATGTGTTTAGTATATGCCGTTATGAGCGCTTACATTACAATGGATGACGGAGACGGAAATCATGCATTTTCTGTTTTAGTCACAAAAAATGGCCAAATAATAATTGTCAAAAAGCCTATTTGGCAAACCGGAAAACAGTATTATATTAATACTCATTCAGAGTTTAGTATGTCAATTAAGGGGAAATTTAAAAATTCAACAGTTTCTATACCAATGTCTTTGTCACTAATACATAATGAAGAATTTGATAAGTTAGATCTCTTTACTGTCTTAGTTAAAGACCAGCCGGATTCCTACAATCTTTCCCTAGGAGAATATATGTTACATATTTTTCGCAAGGTGAATCAGTCGAGCCAAGCCAAAATTGATTTTATTATAGGCGAATACGCGCAACTAAAAATTTCGGATGCCGAGCTTCTTAATAAAGTGATTGAGGTGTTGGATTTTCCCGAACAGTTGTTTCCCAACGTATCTGATGTTGAAATATGTTTGGGTCAGCCGAAAACCTCGGCTTGTAAGGGAACGTCATGCGAGAAGTAAGCAAATATTATAGGAGAGGCCTTTCTTAAGGAAAGGTCTCTTTTTAATTTTTTTGTCTAAAAATAAGCAAAAATATCTTTATACATTGACATTTTTTTTATTATGTGATATAGTTAAGCTATAAATTCTAGTTCGTTTACAAATTAAACACTAAATATTCATCATGGCATATGAAGAAAGCGAGCTTATTAAAGCTAGAAGATGTTTTTCTCTTTGTAGTACTCTCTTTAAGAAAAAAGATGAGTCAGATGCGTCCTTCCGTTACGAAATTGCAAATCGTAGAAGAGAGGTGAAAGCCTTAGAATATATGATTGAGGAAAAATATTCCTTAGATTTTTCCACGCTCGTTTCTGTTGAATTTTGGTACAATACAGAACTAACGGGCACTGAATTTCACCGGAGAATTTTTAAAAGTGTTTGCTGTTTATCATCTACAGCACATTAAAATATACAAATTACTTAATTCTAAAAAATCATGAGAACTGGTGCAATTGTTTTGTTGGTATCAATCGCCGTTGTGGCTATATTATGCTTTGATTCTTCTTTTGTAGTGGCGAGCATGGGTTTTACCGCCTTCTTCTTTCTGTGCTTGGCACAGGAGATAATTGAAGTAGTCTCGAATAAGATAGACCAAATGAAAAAATGAGTCGGACACACTGTCCGTAAATAAAATATTGATGATAAGAGGCGCTTGAGCAATCAGGGGCCTCTTTTTTTGTACTTTTTCATCTTTGACTTTTTATTCTAAAAATAGTAAAATCTTAGAGTAAAATATGAGAAAGATATGAGTTTAAACCCCTTTGGACAAATATTAGCCGCCGAAATTAACCCGGTTAAACATGATTCCAGCGACCAGGCTTTGCTTCGTGATGCCGAAAATAAAATTAGGATTCTAAACGGCTTTTTAATCACCGGCGATATTGTAAGCGACTATAATTATTTTTTAGAAATTACTCACCGTAATATTAATTATAAAAAAGCTACCAATGAATCTAATGAAGAACTTATTAAAAACTTAGAAAGCATCTCTAGTTCATTGCTTGAAAGCCAAAATGAGAAAATAAATGATATAAATTTAGGGGATGCCTCAAAAATGTTTTATGAGGAATTACCTAAAGCGGAAATAGCCGTAATTACTAAATTAATAGAAGCTTATAAATAAAAAATTAAGACCAGATAAGCAAGGGATTTAAATCCCTTTATTTTTATTGCTATGGCGAAATTATTTAAATTAAAATCTAATTTTGAGCCAGCCGGTGATCAGCCTGAAGCAATCGCCAAGCTTAAAGTTGGATTGGATAATAATTTTGATTTTCAAACCTTGCTGGGTGTGACTGGATCCGGCAAGACTTTTACTATCGCTAATATCATAAAAGATTTAGATAAACCGGTGCTGGTTATGGCACCGAATAAAGCACTAGCCGCTCAACTGTATCGTGAATACAAAAATTTCTTTCCGGAAAATGCCGTTCATTATTTTGTGTCTTACTATGATTATTATCAACCGGAAGCTTATCTGCCGATTACCGATACTTATATTGATAAAGAGTCGATGATTAATGATGAAATTGACCGTTTGCGCCACGGAGCCACGTCCGCTTTAATGAGCCGCCGCGATGTAATTATTGTGGCCTCGGTTTCTTGTATTTATAATTTAGGCGTGCCGGATAATTATTTAGAATCAAGAATGCATCTTAGTAAGGAGCAGGAAATTGTTCGCACGGATTTAATTAAACAATTAGTTAAGATTCAATTTGTCAGAACTACCGGCGATACTAAAAGAGGTGAGTTCAGAGTTCGCGGCGATGTTTTTGAAATCCGGCCGATGTCAGAAAATGTGATTTATCGCATTGAGCTTAAAAATCAAAAAATAGAATCACTCTCTATAATTGATCATGTCACTCGACAAGTTTTAGAAGACTTGCCGGAGATTGTCGTTTTTCCGCCCAAACATTTTGTGTCCAGTCAGCCACAAATTGAAGCGGCTCTAAAAAACATTAAAAGTGAATTACAAGACAGATTGGAATATTTTAGAAGCGAAGGCTTATTGCTTGAAGTCGAAAGATTGGAAAGGCGCACTAAATATGATTTAGAAATGATTAAAAGTTTAGGATATTGCCACGGCATTGAAAATTATTCCCGTCATTTATCTGGCAAATTAGCCGGAGAAGCGCCTGATTCTTTGCTGGCCTATTTTCCAAAAAAAGACGGCAAACCGGATTTTCTCACGGTCATTGATGAATCTCACATCAGCGTACCGCAAGTAAGGGGAATGTATAACGGCGATCAAGCTCGTAAAAAAAATCTGACGCAATATGGCTGGCGGCTGCCTTCAGCGCTTGATAACCGCCCTTTAAAGTTCAAGGAGTTTGAACAGCGCCTAGGGCCGGTGATATTTACGACCGCGACTCCCGGTGAATATGAAGTGACTCATTCTAAACAAGTGGTTGAACAAGTAATTCGCCCGACTGGTTTAGTTGATCCGGAAATTGAAATTAGACCGGTCTTTAGAAAAGAGGATAATTATAGTCAGATAAAAGATATAACCGCTGAAGCGGCTAAATTGGCGCTTAAAGGCGAGCGGACTATTATTAACACGCTGACTAAAAAACAGGCGGAAGATTTAAATACTTATTTAGGTCAACAAGGTCTTAAAAGTAATTATTTGCATTCCGATATAAAAACTTTTGAACGGACGGATATTTTAAAGAACTTTCGTCTTGGATCATTTGATATTTTAATCGGCGTTAATTTGCTGCGCGAAGGCTTAGATTTACCAGAGGTAACGCTGGTGGCGATTTTAGACGCCGACCGTGAAGGCTTTTTACGCAGCCAAACATCACTGATGCAAACCATGGGGCGAGCAGCTCGAAATGTCAGCGGCAAAATTATTTTATACGCCGATACGGTCACTGAATCTATTAAAAAAGCGGTGGCTGAAGTGGGGCGCCGCCGAATTAAACAATTAGCTTATAATAAAAAACATCACGTCACTCCGCAAACAATTATAAAACCAATTGAAGACTTTTTAGAAATCAGTGAGGAAGGTAGAGAAAAAATGGCTCAAAATGAAGCCACATTAAAAAAGAAAAAGAAATAATATGGATGATAAAATAATAATCAAGGGTGCGAAGATGCACAACTTGAAAAATATAAATTTAGAAATACCCCATAATACTTTAACTGTTATTACTGGTGTTTCCGGCTCAGGTAAGTCATCGCTGGCTTTTGATACTATCTTTGCTGAAGGCCAGCGCCAATATGTCGAATCATTGTCACCTTACATGCGCCAATTTTTGGGACAAAAAAAACCGGCCGAGGTTGATGAAATTATTGGACTAGCTCCAGCTATTTCGATTGATCAAAAAGCCCTGTCGCATAATCCGCGTTCCACGGTCGGCACGCTGACGGAAATTCATGATTACTTAAGAATTTTATATGCTCGAGTCGGCGAAGTATTTTGTCCTCACTGCGGCACTAAAATTGAAAAACTGACGCTGGAAGAAATGGTTGATATTATTATTTCAAGAGCCAAAGAATTTAAAGAAGAATATGTCGAAATATTAAGTCCAGTCGTGCGCGATCGAAAAGGTGAATACTATCAGCTCTTATATAATTATTTAAATCAAGGTTACGCTGAGGCTCGAGTTGACGGCGTGCAACATTTCTTACGTGATCAAATAAAACTCACCGCCACTAAAAAACATAGCATTGATATTGTGATTGATAAAATCATGATTAGTGATGAAACAAGAATTTTTGAAGCCGTAGAAAGTTCTTTGGCTTATTCGGGCGGACTGATGATTGCTAAATTTAATAGACAAGAATTTTTATTATCTTCTAATTGGACCTGTCCGAATGATAATTTTGCATTTCCGGAAGTCGAACCTCGTTTGTTTTCTTTTAATTCACCGCACGGCGCTTGTCCGGAATGTACGGGCCTAGGTAAAATCGGATTTTTTTCGGAAAAAGATTGTCCCGCTTGTTCCGGAAAACGCTTAAGACCAGAGGCTTTATCGGTTCGAGTTCATAATAAAAATTTAGCCGAAGCCAGCGATTTGTCACTGGATAATTTACGTGATTTTTTCTGGGACTACTATCAAAAGATGACGAAACGAGAACTGACAATTGCGGAAAATGTCATCGGCCAAGTCTTAAATCGCTTAGATTTTTTAAATAAAGTCGGACTTAATTATTTATCCTTAAATAGGGAAGCGGAAACTTTATCGGGCGGCGAAGCCCAGCGCATCCGTTTGTCCTCGCAAATCGGTTCGCAATTGTCGCGGACTTTATATGTGCTTGATGAGCCGACGATCGGTTTGCACGAACGCGACACTGATAGGTTGATTGAAACGCTTAAAACGCTGCGTGATAAGAATAATACCGTCATTATTGTCGAACACGATGAACGGACAATTTTAGCCTCCGATTATTTAGTGGATATGGGACCACTGGCCGGAGTTCACGGCGGCGAGGTGATGGCGATGGGTGCAACTCAAAAATTATTAACTGATAAAAAAGCCCTAGAGAAATCGCTCACCGTTCAATATTTAAGCGGGGTTCATAAAATAGAAGTGCCAAGTAAAAGACGAACTAAAAATAGCGGCGCTTTAAAAGTTATCGGCGCTCGGGCTAATAATTTAAAAAATATTAATGTCGAAATTCCGCTCGGACGACTGGTGGGAATTAGCGGCGTTTCCGGATCAGGAAAATCGTCACTGCTCTATGATGTCTTATATAAAAATATTAACCACATCAAAGCCCGGCCGGGAAAAGCTAAGTTAGAAGACGTCACAGATTTAAAGGGCGTGGAATATATAAATAAAGTGGTGGTTATCGATCAATCACCAATTGGGCGCTCACCGCGTTCCAACCCTGCCACTTACACCGGTTTCTTTAGTTATATCAGAGATTTCTTCGCGGAGCTGCCTGAGTCTAAAGAACGAGGTTATACCAAATCAAGATTCTCTTTTAATCGCCCGGGCGGACGTTGTGAAGCCTGCCAAGGAGCCGGATTTAATTTAATTGAAATGCATTTCTTGCCCGCCATTTCAGTGGAATGCGAAGTCTGCCACGGCCAAAGATTTAATCGGGAAACTTTGCAAGTAAAATATAAAGGAAAAAATATTGCTGAAGTGCTCGATATGACCATTGAAGAAGCGATTACTTTATTTGATGGCAACTATTATATTACTGATAAACTGCAAGTTTTATCATCAGTCGGTTTAGGCTATATAAAACTGGGGCAATCTTCCACAACCTTATCCGGCGGTGAAGCGCAGCGTATTAAAATTGCTAAAGAGTTAACGATGACCCTCGGTAAAAAAACTTTATACTTGTTGGATGAGCCAACCACCGGTTTACATTACAAAGATATTGAAATGCTCCTAGTGGTTTTAAATAAATTAGTCGACCGCGGAAATTCGGCACTGATTATCGAACATAATCTGCATATGTTAAAATCGATGGATTATATTATTGATATGGGTCCCGAAGGCGGCGATAAAGGCGGCAAAGTTTTAGCCGTGGGCGAACCCGAAGATGTGGCGCGGAATGAAAAAAGTTTAACCGGCAAATACTTAAAAGAATATTTAAAATAAGAAAGGCCAGACATACATTGTGTACATCTGACCTTAATGGAAACAAAGCTTGATTACTAAAACTACTTAAATATTATGCCGTTTCTATCTATATGTCAACGACAAATGTCCATCCGCTAAAAGTTAAACTGTTAAAAGCACCTAATGCTCCTGGTGTTTATTTTTGGTTAGATAGAAAGGGAACGGTATTATATGTCGGGCGCGCAACTAATTTAAAAAATCGACTCAGCCAATATTTTCAAAAAAATCTGGAATCTAGGATTGCGGAAATGGTCGGGGCGGCGAAAGATTTACGCTGGCAAGTTTGCGACAGCTTGCTTGAGGCGATAATTTTAGAAGCGAAAAATATCAAAGACTTCTGGCCTAAATATAATGTGGTTGACCGCGATAACCGCTCCTTTATTTATATTGTAATTCCCTCAGGCAATTATCCTAAACCGATTATTATCCGCGGGCAAGATTTAAAGAAGTTTCCTGAAACTAAGGCCAAAGTTTTTGGTCCCTATCAATCAAGAACGCTAATTTCTAACGCTCTGCGGCTGATTAGGCCGATTTTTCCTTGGGGAAACTGTGCGCCCCAATCCGGCAAAGCTTGTTTTGATTATCAAATCGGTTTATGCCCGGGATCTTGTATTGAGGCCATAACGCCCGCAGCTTACCAAAAAAATATTAATAATTTGGCCATGCTGCTTGCCGGTGAAAGAACCCGGCTGCTTAAAAAATTAAGTAAGCAAAACCCTAATCAAGCTCGAGCTTTAAAACATTTGCAAGACGTCTCACTGCTGGCTAAAGAAGATAATTTAACGACTAAAAAATTAAATCGAATTGAAGGTTATGATATTTCCCATTTAAGCGGCGGGGAGTCTTATGGCTCGATGGTCGTATTCTCTAATGGTGAAGCGGACAAAAATGAATATCGCTTATTTAAAATTAAAAGTGCGCCCGCGGGCGATGATGAAAGAGCTTTAGCTGAAGTGCTGCTGCGCCGCCTAGCTCACCCTGAATGGACGCGGCCAAATTTAATTATGATAGATGGTGGCGCCCCGCAAATTTCCTACCTGACCAAAATTTTGACCAAACAAAATATAAATATTCCCCTGGTTGGTATTTCAAAACTCGGCGGCGATAAACTAGTTTTTGCTCGTGGCACAAAAATCAACTTTAAAGATTTAGCGAAAAATCTCAAACCAGTTTTGCTTAAACTGCGGGAAGAGGCCCATCGCTTTGCCAATTATGGACGAAAACGCGGAACAAGATTATAATATTAGTATATTAATAAAATATTAACTTTATGAAAAAAGATCAATTAGTCTTAGCGATTTTAATAATTTTAGCCGTGGCTGGTATCGTTATCATGGCGCTGGTAACGGTTAAACAAAACAATAACCAAGACCGCTTTTCCGTTATCGGCAGCGGCACCGTTTATGCTAAAGCGGATATTGCTAATATTGAAGTGGGTTTAAAAACGGACACTAAAAAAACCGCTGCTGAAGCGACGACTCAAAGCACGGTTAAGATGAACAATATTATTTCAGAACTTAAAAAACTAAACATTGAAGATAAGGATATTAAAACGGCTAATTTTAATTTGAGTCCGGTTTATAATTACACCAGCACCAAAGGACAGGAACTGATTGGTTATGAGGTCACTCAAACTTTAACTTTAAAAATTCGCGATCTAACTAAAATCGGCGACGTCATTGCTAAAACTACCGAGCAGGGGGCTAACCAGATTGGCAACATCACTTTCACTATCGACGATGAGTTTGCTTTAAAAAATCAGGCTCGGGAACTGGCAATTAACAAAGCTAAGGAAAAAGCTATCTTAATTGCTAACCAATCAGGAATGAGACTTGGTAAAGTTAAAAGCGTTTACGAAAATACTGACCCGGTGATCAGCCCCATCATGTATTCTAATGCTAAAGCTCTGGGCATGGGCGGTGAATCGGCGGCTATTTCTAGCCCCGACATTCAATCCGGCCAGAATGAAATCAAAGTTGAGGTGACTTTAGTTTATGAGGTCAAATAAATTATATGAGAAAGAAAATTATAATTTTGGCCGTGCTGGCGCTAATATTATTAGCGGCTGGTTTGGGGTGGCGATATTATAATCAAATCGCTAATAATTATTTAGATAATATTAAAAATCCCGGCGTTTTAGTCGTCGGCAGCAATCTGCCTTACGGGGTGATGGAATTTTTTGACGAAAATAATAAACCGGTCGGGCTGGATGTCGATGTCGCTCAAGAAATTGCCAACCGCTTAAAGTTAAAATTAGAATTTAATAATTATGACTGGGATGTTTTACTCTCTAAAGTCAAAAATGGCGAAGTAGATTTAGCCATTTCCAGTATTACTATTACTCCAGAACGCCAAAAAGAGATGCTTTTTAGCCGTTCATATTTTAACGGCGGCCAGGTCATAATTGTCCGCAGCGACGATCAAGACATTAATGGGGTGAGCGATTTGCTCAATAAAAAAATAGCCGCGCAAAATGATACTACTAGCTATTTAGAGGCAAAAAAATATACTGCCGCTGATTTAGTTTATGCTTACGCCAGCTACAACAAAACGGCTAGCGGAGTGGAGATTGTTAATGATCTGAAAAACAAAAAATTTGATGCTATTATTGTCGATTATGTTCAAGCCTTAACCCTAACTAGAAATGACTTAAGCTTAAAAATTGTCGGCGTTCCATTTACTAAGGAAGACTATGGCATTGCCTCAAAAATCAGCCATACGGCTCTAATTAATAAAATTAACCATATTTTATTGGATATGGAAAACGACGGAACCATGGATAGAATTAATACCAAGTGGATTAAATTTCAATTTTAATAAAATATAAACATTATGAAAATTTTAATTATTGATGATGACATTAATGCTAACGTGACTCTTAAGGCCTTGCTAACTAGCCAAGAGGGTTACGAAGTCGATACCGCCTATAACGGAATAGAAGGCTTAAAAATGATGGCGGCTAATTCCAATTATGATTTATTGATTCTCGACATTATGATGCCAGATTTTAGCGGAATTGATGTCTGTAAAGCGATGGCGGCCAACCCCAAAATAAAAACCATTCCAATTTTACTGGCTTCCGCTCTACCAATTACTTCCCGGGAATTAGGAGAACTTTTAAATGAATTTAAATCTCTGTGCGATATCCGCGGAGCGCTCGAAAAACCTTTTGTGCTTGAAGACTTGCTGGCACAAATAAAAAAAATAAAATGAAAAAAATTATTATCGTTTTAGTTATTTTTGCCGGCTTAGTTTTAGGCAGTATTTACTTTTTGAATCGCCTACTTTTTGTTAAACAAAGTTATTTGGCAGAAAAAAAGCCGATGCTTATCGGCCTGGCCATTGGCGCGATTCATGAGGAAAGATGGGCTAAAGATCAAGCTTTTTTTGTCCAAAGAGCGGAGGAATTAGGCGCGACGGTCAGCGTTGCTCTCTCTGATCAAGACGTGACTCAACAAATTTCTCAAATTGAAAATTTAATCAGCCAGGGAGCGAGCGTGATTGTCATTGTGGCGGCTGATTCTGAAAAGCTCAGTCCGGCTATTACAAAGGCTAAGCAAGACGGCGTGAAAATAATGGCTTACGATCGTTTAATTAAAGATAGCGACATCGATTTATATATTTCTTTTGATAATATTAAAGTCGGCGAAATGGAAGCGGAAAGTGTTTTATCAGTAGCTAGTCACGGCAACTTTGCTTATATCGGCGGCGCGCCGACCGATAACAACGCTTTTTTGTTAAAAAACGGTTCGATGAATATTTTGAGCCCTAAAATAAAAAGCGGGGCAGTGAAATTAGTGATCGATAAATTTATGACCGATTGGAAACCGGAGGAAGCTTATAAAACCATCAGAGATTATTTAAATTCCGGAAACACCCTAGATGCGGTGATTGCCGCTAATGACGGAACAGCCTCCGGAGTAATTCAAGCCTTGAAAGAAAAAGGATTGGACGGAAAAATTCCAGTTTCCGGACAAGATGCTGAGTTATCGGCCACCCAAAGAATTATGGCGGGTACGCAAACCTCAACTATTTATAAACCGATAAAATCTTTGGCTTACACCGCAGCGGAAATTGCGGTGGCGATGGCTAACGGCCAAACTCCGGAAACTACTGATTTTATCGACAACGGAAAAATTAGGGTGCCGGCCTATTTCTTATTACCGGTGAGCGTTAATAAGAGCAATATGTTAGATACAGTGGTGAAAGACGGCTTTCATACCTATGAAGAAGTCTATAAATTAAAAAAATAAAAATCTAAGCCGTTAACATGGGCATAAGAAAAAAATTATTAGTTACTTTTTTTACGATTATTTTTGTTCTGACTATTTCAGAAGGTTTTTTTGTGGCCATGGATTATATCATCATGTCTAACCACATGAATTTGATAAATAACATGGTGAATGAATATAGCTTAATCGGAAATATCAACGATTTATTGCTTTCTTTTGATCGGCGCATTAAATCGCCTGACGACTTATCAGAAATTAATAATTTTTATCTAATTTATTCCGATACCCAAAAAATAATCACGAAACTTCAAACCGGGATAATTTCTAATGACAGTAAGATTGCTTTTAGCGGACTGGAAAATAATATTAATAATGTTTTTTATGACATTGAAATCGGACTGAACAATCTAAACAGCGGCAACTATCTGGAGGCGGTAAATCGCCATAACTTAGCCCATGAAAAAAATAATTTTATTAAGGAAAACGCAACGAACCTTCTTTTAAAAGAACTTGAATATGCCAAAAACTTACAAATGGAAATAGATCGAGTCCAACTGCTTAGCCAAATAATCGCTTTTTTCTTATTTATTATTACCACCGGCGGTTCTATTTGGTATGCGCTGGCTTTTTCGAAAAAACTGGTCGCGCCGCTATCTAATTTAACTAAATTGGCCAAAGTAATTGAAGGCGGTGATTATAAGGCGACAATGGATAAGTCATTGTTAAAAGGAAATGATGAGGTTGGCAGCTTAGCCAACTCTTTTAATCTGATGGTTTTATCTTTACAAAATAGTATCAGCAAACTTCAAGAATATAATTTAGAAATTAAAAATTCCCATAAATTATTGCGGGTAGAAAAAAATAAATTGCAAGAGTATCTTGATGTTGCCGGAGTGATCGTGTTAATTTTTGATCTTAATAATAGCGTGCGCTTAGTTAATAAGAAAGGGCGGGAAATCTTAGGGATTAAGTCTTCGGAAATTCTCGGTAAAGACTGGGTGCTTAACTTTGTGGCGGCTAAAAATCGCACCCAAACTAAAGGGCAGCTGGCCTTCTTAATTAATAATACAGCGCAATCAGATACTTTAGAAAATGTGATTATTGCCAAAGATAAATCTGAAAAAAATATCGTGTGGCATTTTAGCGTTTTAAAAGATAAGAATAATATCCCCGAATCAATTTTAGCGACGGGAGTTGATGTTACCGAGCTGACTAAAGCCAAAATTACCATCAACCAGCTAAGAGAAGTGGATAATTTAAAAAATGAAGTGTTAAATATTGCCACCCACGAACTTAAGACGCCGCTAATTTCCATTGTCGGCTTATCGGAGGTGATGGAAAAACAGCCCAAAACCATACCGGATGAATATCAAAAATATATTTCGATTATCCATACTGAGGGCTTAAAATTAACCGATTTGATTAAAACCATGTTAACCGCCAATCGCAATGAAATCGGCAAAATAGCGGTGGTCAAAGAAAAATTTAATCTCGTTGATTTAGTAAACTCGCTGGCCACTCCTTTAAACATGCTCGCGAAAAGGACTGAGTCACAGCTTAAGTTTAATTTACCAGATAAAGAAATGATTATTGAGAGCGATAAAGCCAAGATATCGCAAGTAATTTATAACTTTGTGGATAACGCCGTGAAGTATGGACCGAAGGAGCAAATTATCGGTTTAAACTTATTTTTAACTGATAATAATTTTGCTAAAATAGAGGTGAGCGGGGCGGGGGCGGGAATTTCCAAAGAAAGGCAAAAGAAATTATTTTTGAAATTTTCTCAGTTGGAACCATCACTATCTCGTTCCCAAGATGGCATGGGTTTAGGACTATATATTTGCAAACAAAACGTAGAGAAACTAGGCGGCCAGATCGGAGTTATCAGCGAAGAAAATAAAGGCGCCACTTTTTATTTTACTTTACCATTATAAAAAACATATGAAAATTTTAATTGTGGACAATGATTATAGTACAGTGACCACGCTCCAAGCACTCTTACAAAGTGAGGGGGCGTTTCAAATTGAAGTGGCCTACAGCGGACAAGAGGGTTTAGATAAAATGAACGCCAATCCTAATTATGACGTCATTTTGTTAGATATTATGATGCCTCAAATTAGCGGCATGGATGTCTGTAAAGCGATGATTAAAAATCCGCGTCTAGCTAAAATCCCGGTTTTGCTGATGTCTTCGGCGCTGCCGATTCCACCGGAAGATTTTCAACAGTCAATGGAAAAATCAAATGAACTCAGCGTGATTAAAGGGGTCATAGAGAAGCCCTTTACCACGGAAGCGCTGCTGGCGCAAATTTATAAAGTAGTTAAGCCAATTCTGAGATAGCAGATAATAAAAATATTAAGAGGCTCTTAGGGGTCTCTTTTGTTATTTTGATAGGGGAAATTAAGTATTTGCCTTTAGTTTTTCTTTATCTAAAATTTAGAGAAAATTTACTTAATATTAGCCTTGATATAGGCTGACAATTTTGTTATAATGGGCGAATAAAAAAATTAATTTTAAAATTTATGGACAAAGCATTAATGCAAATTCAAGAAAATCTCGAAGCAATCAAGAAAGTGTCTAATGACCAAGAAATGATGGAATTTTGGTCCGCGAGAGATTTGATGCCGGTGTTGGGATATGCAACTTGGCGTATGTTTTCTGAAACAATAAATCGTGCCAAGGAGGCCTGTAAAATAAGTAGCCAACTTATCGAAAGTCACTTTTTACCGGCTACTGAGTTTTTGTCGACGCCGACAAAAACTAATAAAACATTTAATCTTAGTAATAAAGATGAGTTTTTACCGGAGCTGGTAAAAACTCCAAAGGGCCGCCCGAGAGAGGATATATATCTCACTAGATATGCCTGTTATCTAATTGCCCAAAACGGTGATTCTCGTAAACCACAAATTGCTCTGGCTCAAACTTATTTTGCGACGCAGACTAGAAAACAGGAATTACTGGAGCAAAGAGAATATGAAAATAAAAGACTGGATGCTAGAGCAAAATTAAGGGAAACAGAAAAGAAAATTGAATCAACGGTATATTCTCGCGGTATTAAATTTCAAGTAGAGTTTGCCACTTTTAAAAATAAGCACATCGAGGCTCTTTATGGCGGTATTCCAGCGGCAAAGTTAAAAAAGATACGAAACATACCCGCTAGCAGACCGTTAGCTGATTTTGATACCCATGTAGAACTCAAGGCTAAGGACTTTTCTCTAGCTATGACCGATCATAATATTAAAGATAAAAATATTTTAGGAAAAGAGAATATGAATAATGAAGTAATTAAAAATAGTAAGGCCACTCGCGAAACCCTTATTTCTCGAGGTATTCAACCGGAATATTTAAAACCGGAAGAAGATTTAAAACATATTGAGGCCAAACGAAACAAAGAAGATAGGTTAAAAAGTCAAAACAATAAATTATTATAATGCTTGTATACTTTTTTAAAAAGATTTATAATATATAAACTAGTAATAGATAAAAAATAGCGATGGTAAATTTTAAGTTAAAACTTAAATTTATAGGAAGCATCATAGAGGCGACCAAGAGTCTTTTATGATGCTTTTTTTAAAATAATAAATAGCAGAAAGTGAGACACGACGATGTTTGGTGATGCTTCAACCACTGCCAAATAATCGATTCGCGTTTCACTTTCTGAGATTTATTTAATAAATGAAAAAATTACTTGCACACTTTTTTAAAAAGTTTTATAATGTACATAGTTGCTAAAAATAAATGATAAATTTTAAGGACGAGTTTAAAATTAGAGAAAACATCATGAATTTGGGTCGAAAGACTTCTTGTGATGCTTTTTTGTATATATAAAGGCAAAACAGTTAAAACAGGATATTTATATTTTATACATATAATAATAACAAAAAAATAAAAACTAGGGAAGAGAAAATGAATTGCTGAAATTACTGGTCGAGTGATTAGCAATTTGCAAAAAAATCTTTAGGTTAATGTGAAGCTACCTTCATATAATAATACGAAAGATATAATATTTTCTTCACTGGTTTCAAAACTATGAAAAACTTTTTAAAAAACAAAATGTTAAAACGATCCCTACTCGGGTTGTCACTTGCGTTAGTGATGATTGGTGGGGTTTTTATTTATCAGGCGATGGCGGCGGTAACTACGGTTACTATTACTAGTCCAACTAATGGAACTAAGACTTATAATAATCCTGGAGACACCGTAACAGTGACTTTTAATGTTGTTACTGATGCTATTGGAGATGGTACATTGAGAGTAGAAATTTATAAAGGTGCTACGGTTATTGGAGATACTACTACTTATGCACACACCTTTGCTATTAATGGTGCAAATAACGGAATAACAGCTTCTGTGCCGATTAGTATGGGTGCAGCAGATAATAGTTATGATGTTAAAGTTACCGCACAGCAGCCTGGTGGTGGCACAGTAATTACTGGCACAGAAACAGATGCTGTGGTAATAGATAATACCAATCCAGCTACTCCGACAATATTAACTCCAACCGCTTCTGGACTTTATCTCAAAGGTGGCTCAACTTATGCTATTACTTGGACACCAACATCTGATACTAATTTAGGTGCTACTCCAATT
>Ga0172379_10002479_pt1 | contig 32467 bp, 26 predicted proteins | sample GrowelOW334metaG_FD_119756 | JGI IMG/M metagenome (GOLD analysis project Ga0172379, IMG submission 119756) | Groundwater microbial communities from an aquifer near a municipal landfill in Southern Ontario, Canada - Groundwater well OW334 metaG | ecosystem: Environmental > Aquatic > Deep...
ACTGTCATACGTCCACGAGGCAGTGCCGAGAGTGTCGGTGCTGGGGATGCTGTATGCGTTGCCTGAGGTGCCGGCAAGAGAGCTGCAGGCGATGGGAGAGCCGGTGATGGCGTAGCAGGAGGGAACGGAGGTTCTGCAATACACGTCCGAGACCCAACAATAAGAAGTGGAAGAATTAGTGCTTTGCACTCCAATTTCATCAAGGCACATTGAAGGACCAGGACCTGGGAAATAATCGTACGGGGACACGGAGTTACACCAAGGAATCCTACCGCTAGCGCCACAGAACCCTGAAAAAGATTGGTACGTTGAATTTCCAAAGAAAAGATCGCATACAGCTTCTGCGGAGTTCGGGGCGAACATCGCGACAGCGAAGAAAACCAGTAACACCGATCTCGCTATGGATGTCTGTAAGGATTTCCCCTTGATCATAGGAGTTACTTCCCAATCATCACCTTCGGCTGAACTTGTATCTCGCTCGCTTGGAACTCCTTCGCGTCTTTGATGTTGTACGAGGCGGTCGCTACGACTACGGTGTCGGCCGTCACACTGGAAGCGTCAAGTACGACTCGCGTGAAGGGTGCGGGGGGTACTGCTCCCGCTACTTTGGATTCAGCTGATTTGGTGAAGGTGGCAAGCTCTGCTTGGTACGCCTTCTCGTCTTTCGGTACGAACTTCACCACTTTGGTATTGGTGGTGATGAGTACCGTGCGCTCGGCAAGTGCTGGATCCTCAAACGGGTTCGGCGCTTGCACGCGGAGCGTCAAGCGACTTCCCTCTACTGCTGTCACGGTACCAGCTACATAGCGCACGTCCTCCGGACCGCGGAACAGATTGCCGTATTGACTCTCCTCCACGAGTCTTTTGGCAGAAGCGAAGCCTTCTTCGTATCCCTTCTTAGCATTACTCAGTGCGGCGGGCAGGTACGGGTCGGTTGCGGCACCCACGATGCCGCCTGCTACAAAAGCGACGACGAGCATGAGGGGGAGCTTGTTGAGGGGAGATTGCACAGGGCCTATGTCCATACTTGTATTTTTGTTAATCCGGTGATGCGGGTAATGTGCTAAGTATACTCTTGCCCGTGCCCTCTTGTGTCTGGTTATCCACTGCATCTCGCAAACTCACACGTGCGGGCGAAACTGCCGCACCCGTGCGAGTGCGGCAACGCAGAGTGCGTATGCTATATACTTGTAGGCATACGCACATGCGGTACTTGGACTTCACGACCATAGCGCTCCCAGCGGCGATAGCCGTCCTCCTTGCCGCCGCGCTCGTCTCAAAAGAAGCGGGCACCTATCTCGTCGCTATCGGTATCGGTATGCTCCTCATCGCGATCAGCGCGTATCGGGACATCCGGCGCGGCAGCTGGTCGCTTGACTACATAGCACTCCTCGCGATGCTCGTTGCGGTCTTCTCGCATGAATGGCTCGCGGGCGCAGTTATCGCCCTTATGTACTCCAGCGGCGCAGCGCTTGAGACATATGCGTCGCGACGCGCAGAAGCGTCGCTCGCCTCCCTTCTCGCGCGGATGCCGAAAACCGCCATCGTACGGCGCGAGGGAAATGTGACTGAAGAAGTCCCGCTCGCGGACGTTGCGGCAGACACGATCATCATTGTGCGTGGCGGCGAACTCGTGCCGCTTGACGGCACTCTCGTTTCGCCCGACGCGGTGCTCAACCTCGCCAACCTCACCGGAGAGCCGCTTCCTGAAACGGTTACTGGCGGCGCCTTTATAAAGAGCGGCAGTGTGAACGCGGGTGAAGCGTTTGATCTGCGCGTGTCAGGAACACTCGCGACCTCAACCTATGCGAAAATCGTAGACCTCGTGAAAAATGCCGAGCGCGACCAGGCGCCGTTCGTACGGCTCTCCGCAGCGGCAAACCTACCCTTCACTCTGCTGACACTCCTCATATCGGGCGGCGTATACCTTGTGACGGGTGACGTCGTACGCGTGCTTGCGGTGCTTGTCATCGCCACTCCCTGTCCGCTGCTCATAGCGGCGCCCGTCGCCTTTATCGGCGGTATCTCGCGAGCCGCAGGGCGCAATATCATCGTGAAAACGCCCGCCTCGCTTGAGACCATCGCCCGCGTGGGAACGATTTTCTTTGACAAGACGGGCACGCTCACGCTCGGTGCGCCAGAGCTGACGAGCATTACTGTTCTCGCGCCGCATATGACCGAGGCACAGGCGCTCTCTCTTGCAGCGGCGCTTGAGTTCCATTCCATCCATCCGCTTGCGCGCGCTATCGTCGCTGCGGCGCGTACCCGCAACTTCACCCCCGTACCCGCAGAGGATGTGAGTGAGACGATCGGCAAGGGCATCGCTGGCATGGTGGGCACACATCGCGTCTCCGTCGCGCAAGCGCCGGAGAAAGACCACCGAGCGGGCGGCATATCGCTGCTCCTGACCGAGGACGACGTTCCGGTCGCCGTATTCCATTTCTCTGATGTGCTGAAGGAGAACGCGAAAAGCCTGCTCACTGCGCTCGCAGACCAAGGGTTCAAGGTGGCGGTGCTTACCGGCGACCGCGAGGAGCACGCGAAAGTGATATTCTCCGGACTTAAGGTAAATATCTGCGCCGACTGCACGCCAGAGGAGAAATATCGCATCGTGGACGAAGCGAAGCAGCGCGGCGAGATAGTCGCGATGGTCGGCGACGGTTTAAACGACGCACCGGCGCTCGCAAAAGCAGATGTCGGCGTCGTGTTTTCAGGCACGGAAAACAGCGCCTCCATAGAGGCCGCCGATGTCGCCATACTCGGCCACGACGTTGCACTCATCAGCGACCTTTTCGCACTGTCACGCCGTTCGGTACGCATCGCAGGCGAGAGCGTCGCAGCCGGTATCGGACTCTCAACTGTCGGTATGCTTGTTGCCGCCGCAGGCCTCATCGTGCCGGTTGAGGGTGCGCTTATACAAGAAGGCATAGACGTCGCAGTTATCGTGAACGCGCTTCGCGCTGCATTTACGCCACGACACGCATAAACCGAGTACGTGCACGCACGCAGTGTGTATTACTTGCGTACGAAACACGGACGAGGGTGGTATTGTGAAGATGTTCTTTCTCTATGAGCTTCATCTTCTTCGCGCATGCGGTCGCACTCCTTTTCTCATTCTTCGTAGTGGGTGCGATTCTTGGCGTCGCATTCTCCAAGCCGCTTCGCGACCGAGTCATTGAACTCCTCCACTTAGAATCGCTTCTCCTCTCCAAGTCCCCTCGCAATCCTATTTTGAAGCCAGGGAATCATCCGTGGACCGCCGAGGCGGTCTTAAACCCAGCAGCAGTCGTACTTGGGGGCCGCACGCACCTCGTCTATCGTGCGGTTGGCATGGACGGCGTGTCACGTCTCGGTTATGCAAGCAGCCAAGACGGTATAACCTTTGATACGCACCTGCCCTACCCTGTCTACGTCGCGAACGAGTCTAGCTCGCTCCCGCGCAATGCGCGTCGCTACTCCCCTATGCTGTACCCCTCAGGCGGCAGTTGGGGCGGGTGCGAGGACCCGCGTATGGTCGCCATTGAGGGGCGCGTCTATGTGACCTTTAACATGTTCCAGAACTGGTCGCTCCGTGTCGGCGCTATCTCTATGAGCGAAGAAGATTTCCTCGCAAACCGTTTCTACAAATGGGAGCGGCCGATCATCCTCTCCCATGGCATGCGCGACAAGAACTGGGTACTTTTCCCTGAGAAAATTAACGGGCAATTCGCGGTCCTCCACAGCATTATCGGCGAGGACACTGACCATGTGCGCATTGTATACACCGACAATCTTGAAAACCTTTCGGCACAGACCTTTGAAAGTCCCGATCCGCAGAAGGTGCCCGATCAGAAAATCGCGTGGCACGTCCATGTACGGAGTGCCGGCCCCCCGCCCCTTCGGACCGAGAAGGGCTGGCTCGTCTTCTATCATGCAAATGATGCCGCTGAGGGTCACCGCTATAAGCTCGGCGCGATGCTTCTTGATCTAAACGACCCGACGAAAATCCTCCATCGCGCTTCTCATCCGGTACTCGTGCCCGACGAGACCTACGAGAACCATGGCAAGCCCGGCATCGTATACGCCTGCGGCGCGGTCGTGCGAGACGGCCTGCTCTACGTCTACTACGGCGGTGCCGACAAGGTGGTGTGCGTGGCTACCACACCCTTAGACTCCTTCCTAGAGGAGCTCCTGTATGACAGACAACCGGAGCTTGAGGTGGTCACACCTGCGCAAACAAACTAACATGAAGCCGCGGGCCTATTTTGAGCATCCAACCAAAGCGGTTGAAGATAGTCGTTTCAGCCATATGATGGCAATAACATTGAGTCCTCGTTCCAGATACCGAGAGGGGCTCATCCGTTGCATTACCAGCCGCGAGGGAAACATTGAGGTACGAGGGTACGTTGATCGCAGCCAGCTCTTCATGGTCTCCGGCGACTCGCTTGAACACTTTACGGTCGGCGAGCGGCTTCACTTGGAGAATGAGGAGGCGATACTGAAGAAACTCACCCCCGATGGCTGGGAGTGCATCGGTCTTGAAGACCCTGACATCTGGATTGATGCGGAAACAGGGCTCACACACATCTACTTCACCATCCCAATCAAATCGCCGAAACAAGAGGATAAAATTCACGTGCATCTCGGACATGCGGTCGGCAATGATCTCCACTCCCTTATCATGACCGAACCGGTTCTGCTCCAAGATGAGGTGCTCCACGCGAGTGCCAAGGAGGTCTCTATTGCTCCGGTCAATTCCAATGGCGTCCGGTATAACCTCGTGGAGTCGCGCGATCGGGAACCAGAAAATACCTACTCAATTGTTCGTGTCGCGATAGCAGAAGACATGGGCAAGCCATGGACATACGGGCCTGTTGCCTTCCATCCAGTTGAACACCACATCCCATGGATCGGCGGCCATGCCTCACCTGGGCCCCTTTTCTCAAGAGAGTTTATTGACGTGGGGGAAGGCAAATTGCTCGGCGTCATAAACGGCCGCGAAGCGAACCGAAAGGTCGGAAGCGAAATACGATACGGCATATTTTCTGTCGGGCTCTTCATATACAACTACGAGGACGGACTAATTGAGTGGGTATCGCCCGAACCGCTCATTCGCGACAGTGAGGCAAAGACAATAACTTTTGCAAGCCAATTCGTAGAGACGAAGGCTGGCGAAGGAATCCTTTATGCACATGTAGACGACTCTTTCGTCCGAGCGTATACGCTGTATGCTGAAGGTATCCGAGCAATGCTCCCGTAACCCGCATGTTCATCATCCGCCGCGAACCACACAATCCGATACTCATGCCGCAACACGACCGGCCGTGGGAATCGCTTGCCGCATTCAATCCGTCCGTCGTCCGCACGGACGACGGCGTACAACTCTTCTACCGCGCCCTTGGCTCGCCGAACGTGATGCAGACGCCGAGTGCCGAGCTCTCAAGCATCGGCACCGCGTTTTCCGAAGACGGTCTCCACTTCCATTCGCGCCAACAAATCATCGCGCCACAAGAGCCGTGGGACAAGTTCGGGTGCGAAGACCCTCGCGTGACATTCTTTGAGGGTCGCTGGTACTGCTTCTATACGGCGCTCGGCGGCTACCCGTTTGGTCCTGACAACATAAAGGCCGCAGTCGCGGTCGGCGATTCGCCCTACAATTTCACCGAGCGATACCTTGTCACTCCCTTTAATGCAAAAGCGTGTGCCCTCTTCCCAGAGCGCGTGAGTGGAAAAGTCGCACTCCTTCTCTCTGTGAACACTGACCGCCCCCCAGCGGAAGTATGTGTCGCGTACGCCGACCGTGTGGAAGACTTCTTCATGCCAGGGTTCTGGGACGTGTGGTACGCCGATTTCCAGTCACACAAGCTCTCACTCCGGCGCGGCGGGAGTGACCACGTGGAAGTGGGCAGTACGCCGGTACTGACCGATCGCGGCTGGCTCATACTGTATTCCTATATAGAGAACTATTTCGGCGGCGGCGAACGCGTCTTCTCTGTAGAAGCAGCCCTGCTTGCGCGCAACAATCCGCTTGAGATAGTGTCGCGTACCGAATCTATCTTCATACCGCAGGAGATTTACGAGCAGTACGGACTCGTGCCGAATATCGTCTTCCCCACTGGCGCGACGATTGACGCGGCAACGGGCATGCTAGATATCTGGTACGGCGCAGCTGACACCGTATGCGCGAAAGCGAGCGTGCGCCTCGCCGACCTCCTTGAAGCGCTTGACCCCGAAGCTCATGCGCGCACCTTCCTGCGCGCACCACAGAACCCTATCCTCACCCCGCAGGGCGACGGATTTGAAAGCCGAGCGGTTTTCAATGCCGCGGCGATTGACCTCAATGGGACGGTGCACATCCTCTATCGCGCGATGGACAGCGTGAACACTTCAACTATCGGGCTCGCACTATCTCATGACGGAGTCACGATTGACGAGCGCCTCGCCGAGCCTATCTATACACCGCGCGCCGACTTTGAGATGAAGCACGGAAGCCCCACCGGCAACTCCGGCTGCGAAGATCCGCGCATCGTGCGGATTGAAGATACGCTCTATATGACCTACACCGCGTACGATGGCGTACGCTCGCCCGCCGGCGCGCTCACCTCAATCAGCGTGGAAGATTTCCTCGCACGCCGCTTTGACCGATGGAGTGACCCGTTCATCCTGACCCCAAGCAACGTGGACGATAAGGATCTTGCACTCCTGCCGGGGAAGATTGATGGTGCCTACGTGCTCTATCACCGTATCAACAACACCATCTGTGCCGACATCTTGCCCGACACCGCCTCCAACAAGCGCGCGAGCCGCTGTATAGAGATCATGGCGCCGCGTCGCGGCATGTGGGACGGAGCGAAAGTCGGGAGTGCCGCACCGCTTATACCGGCCGGCGATACCTGGCTCATGATCTATCACGGCGTCTCCCGACACGCGACCTACCGTCTCGGTGCCGCGCTCCTCAACCCTACCGGCACCGAGGTGCTCGCCCGCACTGCAGACCCAATCTTTGAGCCCACGCAACCCTACGAACTCGCGGGCGAAGTGGCGAACGTCGTCTTCTCGTGCGGCACCGTAGTCCGCGGCGACACGCTCTTCCTCTACTATGGAGCGGCCGACAAGGTGATCGGCGTGGCGACAGCGTCACTTTCCCATATCATCAAAGCGTTATCCTAACTATGAGCAACCAATCGCGATTCCTATGACCAAAACAATCATTTTTGACCTAGACGGCACGCTCACCGAGAGCAAGTCGGCACTCACTCCCGACATGGGCGCTCTTCTCGCCCGCCTTCTGGAGAAAATGCCCGTCGCGATCATGTCCGGCGGCTCCTACGCACAATTTGAGCGCCAGTTCCTCGGCAATATGCCGGTCGGAACGCATCTTACTAACCTCTACCTATTCCCGACCAGCGCTGCACAATGCTACGTATGGAAAGACGGCGCGTGGGAACACCTCTACAACAACCCGCTCACGCCTGAGGAGAAGTCGCGTGTGCTCGCGGCGCTCGCCGCGGCACTCCACGAAACCGGTCTTGATGTACCGCCGCCGCAGCTGTGGGGCGAGCAGACCGAAGACCGCGGCTCACAGATCACCTGGTCGTCCCTTGGTCAGCAAGCACCGATTGAGGAGAAGAAAGCGTGGGACCCTGATCAGAAGAAACGCCGGCCGCTTCAAGCAGCCCTCTTGCGCCGTCTCCCCGACTTCTCGGTACGCGTCAATGCCACAAACTCTGTAGACATCACGCGCGCCGGTCTTGATAAGGCGTACGGCGTACGGAAATTCTCCGAGATCATCGCGACGCCGATAGCCGATATGCTCTATGTAGGCGACGGGCTCTTCGTAGGCGGTAATGACGAGATAGTGAAAGAAACCGGTATCCCGACTGAAGCAGTTACCGGCCCTGCCGATACCGCGAAAATCATAGAACGGCTGCTACCTAACGCATAAGGCGCACGAGGCGAATAGTCTCAAACGAGTATCGGCCACCAAGAGCGTGGAACACCGGTGAGAGCTTGTCGGTATCGCTTGCTTGAAGCGCCTCGTGCACCTCATCTACAACGTGGAGCGGCACGAGGTGTCCGAAATCAGTTCTGGTAAGCTTGCCGAGCTCGGCAAGCTCCTCAAGATGCGTCACGACGGTAGAGAGCGCGAGCCCGCGCGCCTTCGCCGCCTCGGTGAGACTCTTCGTGTCGCGCACCGTCTGGAGCGTCTCCGCGAGCCTCCCTGGCAGCCCTGCTTGCGACTTCTTGCTTGCCGTTTTCTTCTTCCCTATTTCTATATCTTCGGTCCATGCGCCACCCATCGCTTTTACAAATTTCTTCTGCATACCTGTAATCTCCGCCGCGGGCATCGCCGCAAACGCTTCGCCCGCCGCCTCACTCGCGGAGCGAAAATCCTTGTCTTTCTCTAAAATCTCCGGATGCACTTCAAGAGCACGTTCGTTGAGGCCGGTAAGGTACACGCCGGAGAGTCGGCGCACGCGCGAGAGTGCGACATACCCTTGTCCGTATTCAAAAGCTCGTGAGAGATCCATGATAGCCGCGTCCATACTCATGCCTTGGCTCTTATGCACGGTCATGGCATACGCGAGTCGGAGCGGTATCTGTGAGACGCTCGCTTTCACTTTCCCCTGCTCTTCCATTTGCCATTCCATCGGTTCAGTCGTGATGGTACGACCATCTTTCGTCTTCACGATCGGCATACCGTCAGCCGCAAAACCAGTCACGACACCGAGCGTGCCGTTCACGAACTTCCCCTGCGGAGAATTCTTGGTGAACATGACCGCCGCACCTTCCTTGAGTTCTAAGACCTCCGGCGAGAGGCAGCCGCGCTTGAGTCCTTCCACGAGGCTGTCCTTCCCTTTCGCGCTCATACGGAATTTCTGTACTGCCCCTTTGAGTTTCGCGAGCTCATCGGCGTTGATGCGGTCTACGTCGGCATTGTGCGAGAAAAGTTTCGGCGCATCCGCCGGCATCTCCTCGCCTTCCTCCCCCTCTCGCGGAACGCGACGTGTCCTCAGCTGTTCATAGTGCATTTCTTCCACGTCGCCCGAACGGATTGCTGAGAGAACGCTGAGAAACGCCGTATCGTCCTGACGATACTGCTCCGTGAGATAGCAGGTGATGAGATTCAACTCCCGCCACACCGATGACTCGTACGCGAAGACGGCGTCACGCCCGCGGGAAATCGGCGGCAACTGGAAGAAATCGCCAACGAGAATCGCCGTAAGTCCGCCAAACGGCTTCTCCACTCTGCGCACTTCGCGGCATATCGCATCCGCCATCTCAAACGTCGCCGCTGAGAGCATAGATATCTCCTCTATAATAAGTACTTTCGCTTTCTGGATGCGTTTCGCGATATGCTCCTTCGTGGCGATACGATCCACGTCTGCAGGCGATAGTGACTCGGCGATGCCGATGCCGCTCCACGAATGCAGTGTCATGCCGGCGACGTGCGTTGCGGCGATGCCGGTCGCCGCCGTGATGGACGGCTCAATACCGCACGAACGAAGCCAGTCTACAAACGCATTTATCGTATGTGTCTTTCCGCTCCCCGGTTCGCCGGTGAGGTACACGTTCGCGCCGGTCTTGAGGATGGTGAGCGCCTCGGCTTGGGTCATGTACCCCACTCTACCAGATAACCCGCACGTACGAACTCACTTATTGATATTCTGCATCTCGTGACGCAGGTATTCCTGCATTTTCTCTATGTTCTCATCAAGACGCGAGATAGTAAGCGCCCGATCCGCATCAGTGCCGCTTGGAGCGCGCAGTTGCGCTAAGTCGGTGCGTATCATGGTAAACACCTTCGCCATGTCGGCTTCGGTGGAGATGAGGCGCATGAAGAGCAGCTCCTGTCGCTTACGGTACAACCACCAGCCACCGGCGACCCCGCCGAAGAGTATGACGAGGAGCAGTATAATAGCCCCCTCCATGTTCAGCCGGAAGATGCCGAACTGTATGACCGGTTTCTCTTCAACGAGTATCTGTGGCGAGACTACGACGTCGCTCAACGCTCCGCGTGCGTCCTGATTCCTCACCTGCACGACAAAGGTGCCTGCCGGCAGTGAATGCTCCGAGGTAAATATCCAATTGCCGTCAGAACCGGCGACAGCAGAACCGGTTTCGGTGACCACGCCGTCTTTCAATATGCTAAACAGCAGCGTGCCCTGTGCCGGTGCTGAACCGTAGAGCATGAGTCCGCGATTATCACCCACGTAGAGATGCTCGGTTGCAGACGTGATGATTGGCGAGGGTATTGGCTCAATCCTCACTGTGCTCGTGCTTATGACGCTATTGCCGGCGAGGTCGGTCGCCTGCACGCTCACCGCGTGTTCCCCCGGAGCAAGGAGCGGCGTGGTGAATGCTCCGGTAAAGCCTGCCGCAGAGACGGTCGGCAAGCTCGTACCATCTATGCTGACTTGGTAACCTCGTATGCCGGAGAGTGCGTCACTTGCGCGAAACTCAAGTGTTGCCTTCGGTGTCGTCGGATCTTTCTCGCTTACCTGCGCCACCTTGAAACCTGCCGGCGGCACCGTATCTATCGCGATGCGGCGATGCAAGGCCTTCCCCCAGCCGAGATTGTTCTGGAAACGTACGTGTACGTACCACACACCGTCGGAGAGTGCGTCAAACGTTTCGTTATCAAAGAGACCCTCTGATTCAGCGGGAGGCGTGAAGACAGACTCCCGATTAACGGCGGTACTCACACCGGATACATCTGGTGCGAGCGCCCAGCTCACTGAGAATTTACTGATGGTGTTGTACCATGCTGTGCCGTCTTCCGGATAGAGCGGCACACGGATAGCCGGCGCAGACGGAACCGCTGTTCCGGCAACCGGTGTACGCGCGACCGTCGTGGACGTCGCGACCGTCGTGATGGTCGTCACCGCAGGGGGGCTGACGCGGGTCGGCGACACGGTGATAGTGGTGTCGGTCGTCGTTGCGAGTATGTTGGCGCCGCTTCCGTCAGACGAGGTCACGGCCGCATCTACGATAGAGATGATGCCTGAACCTGTGCCTCTCGGCGTAAAGACGAGACGCAAGACTTGTATGGAACTGCCTGAGACGCCGTACGGTGCACCGCCTATAAACGAGACCGTGCCACGGTCGTTTGATACTGAAGGTTGTTCCAGCCAGAAGCTGAATGCCGAGCCTTTCGTCTCCGCCTCGCCAGCAAGCAGAAGGTTCTTTGGGAAGTGCAGCGTGGCTTGTGCCGCGTTGAAGCCCGTACCAGCGCTGTCTATACGGACATCAACGATGACGGTGTCCTTCGGCCCAACGACACTCTGTTGCGGCACGAGGAACATGGTCGCCGCGCTCGCGCTCGCCGGCACCACGAAGCACACCACGCCGATGGCGGTCATCCAGAATGTGCGGATCGTATGAGACATGATGTTTATTTGCGTATTGCTCGTACCAATATGCTGAAGTCTGTCAGATTTATCTTACCATCTCCATTGAGGTCAATGCTGTCTCGCACCGATGCGTCAGTGGACACCCAACGCGGGAAGAACATACCCATGTCGGTAATATCTATGACACCATCAGCGTTGAGGTCGGCTGAAGGTGCGACGAGCGACGACACGGTAAACGATTGCGAAAGTGCGAAGTCGCTCGTGTCCCTGCCCGACGGACTTGAGTGCAAGACACGTACCTCGTGCTCGCCGAAGTCAAAGGCGGCGGTATTCACGGAGAGCCGATACGAACCGTCGCTCTCCGGTACGACAACCGGTTGAGCAGCTCGGTCTATGTCTATATGCACAACCGTACCGAGAGGGGCGAAACCGTAGATAGCGACGTTTGACCCACGACGCACGATGGCCGGCGACACACTTACCGTCGGAGGAACGATCACGTTAAAGGTGTGTGAAGACGTGGTATCAAACGTGAAGAATTTGGATTGCGTCGCCCTGCCGTCGCGGTCGGTGACACTGAGAGCAAAGCTGTGCACGCCCTCAATCGCGCTTGTGAACGTGTCGGTAAACGAACCGTCGGCATCTACTCGCGCATTCTGCGTATCCAAGAGGTCAAAGGAGAGGTTCCTTCCGACGACTTTTACCAAAGCGCCTGGGAATGCATGCCCCGTGAAGGTGATGGTTGAAGGTCCTGCTGGCCCACCCGTCGGACCCGCTTCAGGAGTGGCGGGTGCGCCGGACGAGGCTATCGTGAAGACGGCAGTGTTGCTTGTGCCGCCCCCTGGTGCAGGATTCACCACAATAATATTCGCCGTAGCTGGCGAGAGCAGTTCCGAAGCGAGGAAATCCACGAGCAGTTTTGTTGCGGAAGAAAATGTCGTCGCGCGAGGCACGCCGTCTACTTGTACGACTGACGATGCGACGAAGTCGGTGCCGAATACACTCAGGGTAAATCCTGCAGCACCTTCGGTTACGGTACTGGGCGAGATAGAGGAGATGTGCGGCACGGGGTTCGTGGGCACCGCAGTGACCGAGAGCGTTTTGGAGTTGCTCGTGCCACCCCCTGGCGCAGGATTTGCGACGGTGATGTCGTAGGTTGTCGCAGAGGCCAGTTCAGATGTGGCGATAGCGATTGAGAGCTCAGTAGCAGAGACAAACGTCGTCGTGCGGGCCGCACCGTCTACCTGCGCGACAGAAGACGCAACGAAGTCGGTGCCGGTAATGATAAGTGTGAAGCCAGTACTCCCCTCTGTTACCGTGTTCGGCGAAATAGAGGCGATGACGGGGACAGGATTCGTCGGTGCGGCTGCTACCGTAAATACCTGCGGGTTACTCGTACTGCCCCCCGGAGGAGGGTTCTGCACGGCGACGAGGATGCTTGAGGAGGCGGTCGCGATATCGCTTGCCAGTATCGCCGCCGTGGCCGTACCCGAAGACACGTAGGTGGTCGCTCGGCTCGCGCCGTTCCACAAGATTGACGACGACGAGATAAATCCGGTGCCGTGCACCGTAAGCGTGAAGTCGCCTTCGCCTGCTGTCTTTGACGACGGCGACAAGCTGGTCGTCGTCGGGACAGGATTCGTCACTGCATTGACGAAGAATGAGCGGTCCACGTCTGGCGCGGCAAGATAATTAACGTTGCCGAGCTGTGACGCACGGATGGTGCACTCGCCCACCGATACGAGGTGGACAAGTGTGCTTACGAGCGTACAGATACCGGTCGTGAGCGACGAGAACGACACGGTGAGACCGGAAGACGCCGTGGCGAACACGTTAAAGTCGGGATCACCCAGCGTTTTATCAAAAAGCGCGGAGAAATCTATGGTTTGCGATGCCTGCGTGATGACAAAGGAGCCTGCCGATGCTCCAGTGAGCGAGTTGTAATTAGTCGTGTCGTTCGGGAGGAAGTCGGCGGTAATCGCGTACGTGCCGGCGTTGGTCGGGGTCACCGCGGAATCGCTGTACTTAACGTTGCTTACCGTTCCAGCAACCGAGCCGACGACAGTGGCGGCTTGAGGCGCTCCGGAATAGACAACGGGAGAGTTGGTGACTGAAAGCGTCGGGTTTATTTTACCGACCGTAAACGATTGATCTACGTTTGCGGCTGGCAAGTAATTCGCCGAACCCGACTGTGAGGCACGTATGGTGCATGTGCCTGCGTTTACCAGATGCACCGTCGCGACTGAGACGGTGCAGACACCGGTGGTAAGCGACGAGAAGGATACGGTGAGGCCGGAAGACGCTGTGGCAGAAACCAAGAAATCAGGATCTATGAGCGTTTTGTCGGGAAGCGGAGAGAAGGTGATGGACTGCGATGCCTGTGTGATGACAAAAGAGCCCGCCGATGCCGCAGTCAGACTCTTGTAACTCGTCCCGTCAGTCGGAGTGAAGTTGGCAGTAACCGCGTAGGTGCCGGCATTGGTCTGCGTCGGTGAGCCACTAAGCAATACGGAGGAGGCAGAGCCTGCGACTGAACCAGAAACCGCTGCGGTATGTGCCGAGCCGTCGTACGTGATCGGAGAATTGGTAACAAAAATCGTCGGTGTCGCACGAGTGTCGTTCGTCACGCTCAATCTACCAGTCGTCGCGGCAAAATATGTGTTGTTCGTATAGGTCGCAGAGGAACTCGTGGAGCCCCACGTGCCGTTTATCCTACCGAGTCCGCCGAGCGTGAGGTTCGCCACCGTGAGGGTCACCCCTGCACTTATGTTCGCGGTGGCAGTGCCGGTAGGCGCGATGCTGAGCGTGCCGGTTACTGACGTGCCGGTTACCATAGACTTCACCCCGCTACCGCCGTCAAGGATCAGATTGTAATAGGTCGCTGGTTCCACGGCCTGCGTCACGTCGTTGTAGTTTATGGTGTTGCCGCTCGCGCTCGCATTCAGTGTGACATTCGCTGAAGGGGTAAACACTCCGCTGATATTGAGCACGGCATTTGTCCCTTGCGTCCAGACCGCCGTACCACTCGTACGCGCATAATTACCAGTAAGCGTAATCGTGCCGTTATTCGTCACGGTCCTGCCAGCGGAATTGATGGTGTTGTTGATAGCGAGGTTCGCGTCGGAGAGGAAAGAGAAATTCTGACTCGCGAGTATGATGCTCCCGATCGTACCGGAACCGCTTATGGTACGTCCGTTACTACTCATGCGTATCGTACCCGTCGTTCCCGTGACCGATCCGTTAACGACGACATTGCCGTTTTCTGTAAGCACGTATGCGCCGGAGAAATTCAGTGTCGCGCCCGCATTCACCGTAAGCCCCGCATTCGTTGCTGCAGCACCAAGCGTGACGCTGTTGCCGCCCGTCGTGGCTATGATTGCGCTATCGGTATTTGACGGGGCTACACCGCCCACCCACGTGGTACCAGCTGTCCAGAGTCCCCCAGTAGCGGTACTCGTCCGTACCGCCGCGAGTGCCGAGGTTGCGCCGCTAAAGAAGACAAGGGTCGCAATAAACAGAGCGCACGCGGATCTCCGCGTGCTGTATCGTGCGTACACATTCCGTGAAGGTTGAGAAGGCTGAGGATACTCATCGCTTCCGTAATTCATGCCGATTTATTGCTTCGTCCCTGCTCCCGCTACATATTTGCGCACACGCTCAATCACCTCAGCGATCGGGTGTTGTGACTTCACGAAATAGTCGTCTGCACCCATAGCGAGCGCACGCTTGATATCGGCATCGCTTCCGAGGTTGGAGAGCACGACGACCGGTATGAGCTTCAGATCGGGATTCGCCTTCAATTCTTCAAGGACTTGGAAACCGTCCTTCTTCGGCAGAAGCAGGTCAAGAAGTATCAGGCTCGGCTGCTTCGCGCGTATCTTCTCAAGTGCCTCCTCACCGTCCACCGCTACGTCTATCTCGTAGCCCTCAAGGGTAAGGTTGTCACGGAGCACGCGGGCGAGGAAATCTTCGTCTTCAACGACCAGTATGTATTTCATAGATGCCTATATCGTACCATGGACCGATTTAGCCTCGGCAGGACTCGTGGGGATACGGAGCGTGAAGGTCGTCCCCTCCCCCGTATGCGAGGTAAAGGTAATTGACCCTCCGAGCTTTTCAGCGAGCATCTTGGCTATATACAACCCCAGCCCCGTGCCGTCGGGACGAATCGCTTTTGCATTGCTTGCTCGGTAGAAACGGTCAAATATGCGCGGGCTTTCCTCCGGCGGAATCCCGATCCCCGCGTCCTGCACAGAGAGGGCGACACTACCCTTCTCCTCTACCACATCAAAGACAATCTCCGAACCATCGGGAGAATAGTTGAGCGCGTTTGAGATGAACGTATCAAGAATAGTCCTGAGGAAGGCGGGATCCGTCACTATCTGAGGGATTTCGTGCTCAGCTGACTTGTCGCGAATCGCTATGTGCTTCTTCTCCGCCACAACGCGGGTCGTCGCCATGATATTCGCGAAGATTTCTGGAATAGCCACAGCCTTCTTCTCAACCTCAACATCACCGCTCTCAAAGTGCAGCGCCGAGAGCATATCCAGCACAAGCCGGATCATGCGCTCATTTATAGAGTAGATATTCTCCAGATACTCGTCTTGCTTGCGGGTTACCGGTCCGAGCACTTTTGAGCGCAGCGTCTCAATGAGCCATTTGGTACCAGAGAGCGGTGTCCGGAGCTGATGCGAAGCGAGTGAGAGGAAGTCAACCCGCAGTTTCTCAATCTGCTTCTCTTTCGTAATATCGCGCTCAAGACCGACGAAGAATAGCGGATTACCGAGCTCGTCCAATACCGGCGATACGCTTATGAAAGAAGTGTACGGCGTGCCGTTCTTCCGCCGATTCTGGATCTCACCGGTGAAGTTCGTTTTCTGCTCGCGAAGCGTGTGACGGAGCTTTTCGTAGAACGGTGCCGCTTCCGGTGTCATCCAGAGCGATCCCGACTGCTTCCCCACCACTTCTTCCGGCGTGTAGCCGGTTATCCTCTCAACGGCCGGATTCGCATAAAGCGCCGTGCCGCTCGCATCGGCGATGATGACCATGTCAGACGTGTTATCAATTGCCAGCTTGAACTTCTTGAGGTCATTCGCCAGATTCTCCGCTTTCGTCTTCTCCGCGGCAAGCTTCTCCTCCTCGTCTTTCAGATCCGCGGCGATGTTGAGCGCCGCCGCCTCGCTATTGCGCGCATCCTCGGTCTTTTCAGCGAGCTCGCTCGTGCGTTCGGCGACCTTCTTCTCAAGCGTCGTATACGCTTCTCGGAGTCGTAGGATCATATTATTGAATGCCGCTCCAAGCTGACCCACTTCGTCCTTAGAAGTGACAACGATACTCTGCTGGAGATTCCCTCCCTCGGCGACCTTCCGCACGAAGAGCGTCAGCTGGTTGATAGGCTGCGTGATAGATCTCGACATAGAGATGCTGATGAACACCACGAGAAATCCGGCCACGACAATAACCAGCGCGAAGAGTTCTCCTAATCGCCGTACCGGCGCAAGCGCTTCTGACTGATCAATTTTGACAACGATGCCCCAGCCTACGTTATTGATGTACCGTGTAGCGGCGAATATCTTGACGCCCCGATAATCAACGGTATCAGTAAATATCAACTCTTCCCCAGAAGCAGCAGCGTGTAGCGCAGAGACATTTACCTGACTAGCCGGTATGGTGCGCACAAGCGCCGCAGACGAGTCAAATCTGGTGGGAGCCAGAAACAGGGCATCACCACCATTTACTTCTCTCACCAAGAGCGTCTCTCCGGTGTTTCCGAGCCCTTGGTACTGTTTCGCGATTGAGACGATCTCGTGCGCATCCGACACTGCGACAACGACCCCTTCAGTCGCTCCCTGCACCACAATCGGGCCGGACACATATTGTGAGAGGACGCCGGCAGAGTCTTTCTCCAAGGTTGAAGCGTCCTTCGCACGTAGGCCAAGCTTGAAATACTCTTCAGCACTGACGTCCTCCCCTATGAGCGATGAGTCTGTGGAAGCGGCCACGATGCCGACAGGCGTCACCAGAAACAATTTCTGGATGCTTTGTATACCCCCAAGCTCTCCGGCGAGGTATGTCTGCACCTTTTTCTGTGCGAGCACCGTCGGTCGTTTCTGATACTCGTGGAATAGTGCCAGCAACTCAGGATCATTGGATACGAGGCTGAGTGTGTCAAGCTTATTCTGTATCGCATCCTGTAGCCAATTCTTCTGCAGGTCCGCGAAGGCGGCAAGATTGGCATACGTCTTCGCATTGATCTGCTCTTGTGCGCTCAAGTAGGCAATAACACCCGCGAGCGCCCACGGTATAAGCGCGATCTGTAAAATGATTATGGCGATTTTCTTTTCTAGATTCATTGCGGCATTTCCGGCTTATGTATCTGCATCAGGCCGAATCCGAGCAGTATGGATAACAGAGCACCAGTGAGCGACATGGGTGGTGTGGCTACCGTAAATTCGTAATACAGCATGGGTTGGCTGAACAGATAGCCCGCCGAAGCCACTACTCCGACGAGGACGATGAAGCCGCCGACATACGAAAGCGACCTGTCGCGCAAACGTCCTGGGAAGAGTGCTACGACACCGACAACACCTACCAGAGAGAAGTTCAGAAGCGTGGGGAATGAGGGCCACCCCGTTGTTGAGAACACGAGCGAGAGGAGCACCGGATTCGAGCGGTCCAAAAACAAATCCTCTATGCCCGTCGGTGTTCCGAGCATCCTACCCACGAAGAGCGTAACTGAGAGCAAGAGTATCGTGATTGAAATACCTGGCAGGCCGAGCTGCGCACTCTTGTCATCGTCTTGAATGGCGCGAGACATAAAGTAGAGCCCGAAAGCACTGAGGAGGAATAAAAACGCGGTAATGAACTGCATTTGCCGGCCGACCGGCACGAGGCGGGTCATCCAGTCTATAGTGAAAATCCATCCTGCCATGACAACGAGCGCCTCTGCTCCGATAAGATAGGCTAAGAATCTAGCTGTCCTATGACGAATGAGATAAATCATGTTATGACGAGGCCACTTTCTGCTTTAGTTCCTCAATCGTGTTCTTCAACTCCATCATTTTAAGCTCCCGCCCGACCATGAGCTTGTTCACTTTCTCAAGATCGTCAATCCTCTCACGCAGTTCTTCTTCCATCCTCTTGCGGAGCGAGATATCCCGCGATATGCCCAAGACGCCTACAATAACGCCACTCTTGTCGCGTATCGGCGTGAAGTTTTCCAAACAGAATTCCCTATTCGCTCCCTCTTCGGTGTGATGTATCTCAAGCGAAGCAGGATCTCCGTGCAAGGCGGCGGAAAATGCTTTCTTGAAATGGTCTCGTGACTCAGGAACCATCGTGTCTGCAAAATCGCGCTGCGCGGCATCTTCTACGTCCTTGTACCCGTGCTCCCGAAGTCCGGACGTGTTGATGAATATCAGTTTCCCCCTGACATCAAAGAGCTTGATGCAATCGGAAGAGCTCTGCGCGAGTGTGCTAAAGAGTATTTCTGTTTCGGAGAGCGGCATAGAGGTAGTATACGTCAGCGTTGTGCGAGCTGTTTCGCGAGCCGCTCATTTTCTTTCTTCAGCTCTATCATCTTGAGCTCGCGACCGACCATGAGCTTGTTCATATTCTCCACCTCTTGCAGATGTTTCTTCTCATTCTTTTCGGCCTTCTTGCGCTCCGTGATATCGCGGAAGGTTACCACCCCTCCCTTGATGATCCCATTATCTAAGATAGGAAAGGTAGAATATTCTACAGGGAGCGGCGCACCGGACTTGAGCCAGAAAACCTCATCGCTGACTCTATCGTCCTTCCCTTTCATGAGTGCCGTATAAATAGGACATTCTTCATACGGGTACGGTGAACCGTCAAGATGCTTATGATGCCAAGTGACATGAGAATTTCTGCCCAATACTTCTTCCTGTTCATACCCAAGAATCTTCAGCGCCGCCTTGTTTACGAAGGTGCAGTACCCCTCCTTGTCCACTCCATAAATCCCCTCGTCAGTGGACTCTAAGATCATATGGAGATCGTGAGTCGCTCTCTTAAGCTCCTCTTCAGACTTCTTGTGCTCAGTAATGTCTTGTGCGGTTCCTCGTAATCCAATAACCTTCCCCGCGGTATCGCGTATGGTCTCGCTCCGAGCCGTGATCCAACGGCAAGTGCTTTGAGGATTGGCAAATTCCAGATCCAGTTCGTATGGCTCGCCGGTTTGCATCTGTTTTTTCACTGCAGTATCCAGAAGCGTTTGGCTCTCCTGTGTATACGCCTTTAGGTGCTCCTCATACCCCGGAGGAGCTTTCGCGGGGTCAAATCCAATCAGACGATAATACTCCTCAGACCAAATTATTTTGTCTGTGGCGATATCCCAACTCCAGTTGCCGATTTTCCCAATGCGTTGAGCCTCTTTCAGCTCCCTCTCCCCCTCGCGCATCTCTCGTTCTATGCGTTCGCGGTCAATCAGACTCTTAAACAATCGATCAACCTCCTCAGCGGTCCCTTTCCCCTCTCTCAAGAAATCCTCAACGGGGACGTAGTAGAAATTCTTGCACACCGTATTGCCGACCACCACGATAGGATGCGTGTGGATGACGTCAAGGAGAATCGCTGGGCCAAACCGCTGGCGATTGTACTGACACAGGGCGAGAGCGTCGTTGTGCGGGAAGAAGCGATTGAGCTTCGCTTCATATTCAATGAGGCGATCCGTGCCCTTCTCGCCGCCAAGCATCCACGTCATCTCGCCGGTGGCGCGGAGTGCCGTGTACCCCTCCTTCTTCGCAGCATCGGTAGATTCCGTAAGGAATTTGATCATCTCATCCGGATCGAAATAACCGTTCCTGAGATAGGCATCCTTCTTCCCTATCACCGCAAGCGAACCCTTTTTGAGCGCCTCATCTACTGCGATGCCGCCGATGCGCATCGCATTGAGCACTTCTGCGGCCGTATTGTCATCGGCGATGTAAATGCACTTCTCGCCGCGTTCCAGCCCGATACGCATGAACGGGATGGCGGCCGCAAACTGCTCCTCCTTATTCTCGTAGATGAGACAGAGATGGTCGTGCACTGAGATCTTCTCAATCGCACGCGCCAGACTGTTTATATCACCCATGCGTACTTAGAGCGCTTTGCACTTCACGCAGAGGTCGCGGGCGACTCCGGAGGGCACATAGTCGCACGAGGGAGCGCTCGCAAATGCCGCACAGCTCTCGGTAGTCGGGCTCGGTGCACCACTTGGCACACTGCCCGCAGGGGCAGGAACGGAGCTACCCGTTACTCCGGAGGGAGAGGCGGCGGGACCACTCGGCGCGCCACTGCGCATTTCCTGCTCTACCTGTGCGCGTATATCGGCCGGATTCGGCGCACCACTCTCTCCGCCGCCCTGCTGTGCCCCCATCACGCTCTGCATGATTTCTGCGATGTTAGCGAAGCATCCTTGGAACTTCTCACCCATGGCTTTCGTCGGCACATCTTGTTTTGAGAGTATGCGCGCGAGCTTCTCCGGCCCGCCGACGGCATTTTCAAGACACTTCGTGACCTCTGGACGAGCTTGTGCGGGCACTTGTTCCAGACCCGCCTTCAACCGATCAATGCCGGTGTCTATGTCTGCCTGATCCTTCTCAGACAAGAGTCCCTTCTCTTTAGCGAAAGAGAGGCATTCTGCGGCGTGGGCTTCATCGTTACAATACGCTTCGCACTGCTCTTTGCCTTTGCAGTTCCCCGGACCTTTGCCGCCGATCTTGCGCACCATTGCGGCATCTTCTGCAGATACGAATCCCGCTTTCTCAGCGAAATTGATGCAGGCTTCAAGATGCGTATCGTCAGCGCAGTACGCATCGCACGACGCTTTCGTCGTGCATTTCCCTGGCGTCTCGCCATTCTTCAGAAACGGTGCGACCTTGCGCGCTTCTGCCAGTTCTTCGGCCGGCAGTATACCGGATGCCTCGGCAAAATTGAGACACTCGTCAATGTGTGTGCCAACCGCGCAATACTGTTCACACTCGCCTTTCGTCTTACAGCTACCGGGCATCGCCGCACCCTTAGCAAGTGCACTTGCTATCTTGCGAGCCTCCGCGAGCTCTTTCGCCGGTATCATGCCGAGCTCCTCGCCGAAAGCGAGACAAGCGTTCAGGTGCTCCACGTTGCCATTGCAGTACGCGTCGCACGACTTCGCGTTGGTGCAACCGCCAGGAGTCTTCCCTGCAGAGACACGCGCCGCCACCAGCTTGGACACGCGCAGACTCTCGCCCGAAAGAAGGCCTTGTTTTTCAGCGAACGCGACACAGGTCGCCATGTGCGCAGAGTCGTCGCAATACGTCTTGCAGGCTTCCTTGTCTTTACACGAACCGAGCTCCGCTATCGGATACGTGATGTTCGCGGTACTTGCGGCGACGCCCGCTGCGTCAGAGGCCGTCTGTGCGTAACTCACCGTAGCGAATGCACCGACAACAAGTGCTCCGGAGAGGATGACTGAAAAGAACAATGGACGAATAGTGTTCATAGGAGAGGAGATTATTGCCCAAATGGGTTCTGATAACCGCTGAGCGGATTCACTTCGGCGCCAAACGGATTCGTATTGCCCACGGCACCGGAGACGGAAGACTGCGCTGAAGCGGCAGTCTCTGCGGCGGCGCCAATATCGGAAGCAGGGCCTGCCGATCCGCCTGAAGACGGTCGTTGCACGTACCACCACACGCCGAGGAGCACGAGCACGATGCATACGAGCACAACGTACAAAGAGTTATTTTTCATACAAAAAGATATATGCGAATAATCAAAAACCTGGTGACGACTCTCTCTGTATCGTCCCACGCCAAACTATTTCCGCAATACGATATGCACCCCTTTTATTCGTACCGAAGCGCTTCCGCCGGTTCAAGCCGGCTCGCCGCGCGCGCAGGCAAGACGCCGGAGAGTACGCCGGTAATGAAGGTAATGATGAGAATGACGAGGAGCTCAAAGTAATCAACGGCGGCCCAGTTGAAGAGGTCGGGTGCGCCGTAACTCTCCGCCGCGACGCCGATGCCGTAGCTTGCCGCAAGACCGAACACAATGCCGAGCAGTCCGCCCACCAGCCCTATGATGCCCGACTCAATAAGGAAGAGTGACATGATGGAGTCGCGAGAGGCGCCGACCGCTTTCATGATGCCGATCTGCTTCGTGCGCTCAAGAACCGAGGTGTACATGGTGTTCATGATGCCGACCGCACCCACAAGGAGCGATACGAAGGCGATGATGACGAGCACCAGCTCCACGACTCCGATGATGTTCCCGACGATAGCCGTCGTCCTGACCGGCGTGAGGATGGTAAACTCCTCCACTTCTTTCTGCTTCGCGAGTTCAAACCGTACTTGGCGCGCGACTAAGTTCGGATCGTACCCTGGCTGTACGCGGACGACTGCAGTCATCGCCCCTGGCTTGATACCAGAGATGAGATGGAAGAGGTCCCACGACATATAGAAAGAGTTGTCGTCGTCTCGGTTCCCCATCGTCTCAAATATGCCCGCAACGCGCAGACGCTTGGACTGCACGATGATCTCGTCACCGGAGCGCACCTTGTTCTTGAACAAGGTGTTTGCGGCGAGGTAGCCGAGCATGATCTCGTTTGAATTCTCGTCCTTCGGCCAGTGACCGTCGGCAAGCGACGTGCCCATAGATTCTTCAAAGATAGGGCGGAGGACGTCCCAGCGTGAAGAATGCACGAAGACCGGTTTCTTCTCGCCCCGAAACTCAGCGTTCAGCGTCCCGATATCAAACGGCGCTGCCGTGCGGACGCCCGGCAGTCGCTCAAGGTCCTTGATATCGCTATAGGCAAATTTCTGCCCGCCGAAGAGGCCGAGTATAAGGTTGCTCTCCTTCCCTGGCAGGACCATAAGGAGGTCGCTCCCAAACATCTGCAGCTGCCGATTGATGACGTTCTTCAGCCCTCCGGAGAGCGACAGTATGATGACCACCAGCATGATGCCGATGACGATGCCGATGACCGTGAGCCAGCTCCGAAGCGGTCGGTAACGTATCCCTTTGAACGTGAGTGAAAGAAAGGATTGGAACATATCATTCAGTATAGGTCTTCGCGTGCTGTAGATGTCCTGGTATCGTCTTCCCGTCTTTGAGGGTGATGATCTGATCAGCCTTCTTCGCGATGTCAGCATCGTGGGTCACGATGATGAGCGTCTTCCCTTCCTTCTTATTGAGGGCGATAAGCATGTCTAGGATCTTGGCGCCGGTCACTGAGTCTAGATTGCCGGTCGGCTCGTCGCCGATAATGATTTCGGGATTATTCGCTATCGCCCGCAGAAGCGCCACGCGCTGCTGCTCGCCACCGGAGAGCTTGGTGGGACGGTGCTCCATCCGCGCGCCGAGTCCTATGTCGCTAAAATGCTTCACGATAGTCTCCCGCTCCATGCCGCCCTTCGTCTCGGAGAAGATGATCGGGAGCGTCACGTTGTCGTAGGCAGTGAGCCACGGGATCAGGTTGTATTGCTGGAAGACGAAGCCGAACTTAGAAGAACGCATGAGCGCACGCTCGTCTTCGGAGGTGCGAGCGATATTCTTCCCCTCCAAGAAGAGTCCGCCGCGAGTCGGGCGGTCCAGCATGCCGATCATATTCAGGAGTGTGCTCTTGCCGCTTCCGGAGGCACCGATGATGGCGGTGAAGTCCTTCGGCCAGATGTGTATGTTGATACCGCGGAGAACTTCGGTCGTCACGTCGCCGTCATGAAATACCTTCCACACATCGTGCAGGTGTATCATCGGCTCGCCTTGGAACTTTTCCGGATCGGTTTTGAAACGCGCAGAACACATGCGGCTGCAGAAATAGAAACTCTCGCCGTGTATCTTTGCAGTGATCACTTCCGGTACGTCGGACAGGTCCATGCCGCACACGGGGTCGCGGCGTTCTGTGCGTGACTTCTCCATATGGTTATTCGGCTGACACCACGACTGTCTGCCCTTCGCGTACGCCGCCGCGTATCTCCACATACTCCCCGTCTGTGATGCCGACCAGCACTTCCGTCCTCTCTAAAGAGTCTTCAGATTCCGCCGTGGTGAGACCTGCCTTGAGCACTTTCACGTATTTGGTCTCGCCGTCGTTGTATATCGCAAGTGCCGGCACCCGCAGTACGCCGGTCTTTATGGTGGAGAGTATGGTCGCGTCGGCGCTCATGCCAGAACGCAGGTTCGCGCCGAACGCATCAAATATCATGTTCACGCGGTAGTACTTGTCTTCGGTCTTTATCACTTCCTTCGCGTCTACCGAAACGACTTTCCCTTCAAATTGCTGATTCGGGAACGCGTCTAGGGCGATGCGTACCACGTTGCCGTCTTTCTCGCGCACTTTCGCGATCTCCAGTTCAGACACGTCCGACTGGAGCTTATACCCGTCGGTAATCATAGAGATCGCTGACTCTCCTGGGCGGAATACTTCGCCCACCTCGTAATGCACCTCGGACACTTTCCCCGCTGTGGGCGCGGTGAGTGTGGACTTACGCACTTTCTCCCTGACCGCCTCCAGCTGACCCTGCGCCTCCTTCACGCGCGCGGTAGCGATAGCGATGTCCTCGCTCCGCGCCGGTGCTTTCGCGAGTGCCAACTCCTTCTCGTAGAGCGTCACGTTGGCAACGGCGAGGTTATACTTCTCCTCCGCACTGATAAGGCCTGCGGTCGCAGTGCTCATGGTCGTACGTGCGGCAGACATATCGGTCCGATAGGAATCAATCGTCGCTTGCGACAAACTCGCGTTCGCCGTGAGATTCGTCACAACTTGCGAGAGCGTGTCTAGAAACTGCGATACGGCTGCTGCATTGGTCTTCGCCGTCTTCACAAAGGCGGTGAGGCTGGCAGCGTCTTGTGCACCGCTGATCCGCGCCAAGGACGCGCTCCACGCATTCAACATCTCCTCAAGTACTGGCCGTGCCGTGTTGAGCTCGTCACGCACGGCACTGCCGGCACTGATGACACTCTTCAGAGCCGGATTCGCGCTCCGCGGACTATCAAAGAGCTGGTCACTCTTCGCGCGTACCGCATCGTCAGACTTCGTGTACGCGTCTTGTATCTTGTCTACGAGATTCGTTTTCGCTTCCTGCAGGCCGACTTCAGCACTTACCAAGTGCGACTCAGAAACTTTTATCTGCTCCGCAGTCGCGCCGGTGACAAGCTTCGCGAGGTCTGCCTTACGCTGCGACACTACCGCTTCAAGCTGACTTACCTGCAGATCAAGGTCCTTCGTATCAAGTCGCATGAGCCGCGCGCCGCTCTGCACTGCTTCGCCGCCCTTCACGTACACGGCGTCTACCGTGCCTGAGAACGGAAACTCCAGTTCAAACTCCTTTTGTGCGACTACTTCGCCGCGCACTTTTATCGCTTCCTGTATGTCACCCTTGTCTACCTTGAAATAGAGGAACGCTTGCTCAGGAGTCTTCACGTACCGCTGGTATACCCAAAGAGCCGTGATAGCGACCCCCGCCACAACCACTGCGATGACGTAGTATGAAATCTTCCTCATGCTCCATTCATTGTAACGCTTTTATTCTCAGTAAAAGCGTTATGAACAGCGGAGAGGTTATTTCTTCAGCTTGTCCTTCTTCGGTTTCTTCACTTCTTTCTTGTCCCGATGATTTCCTTTTGCCATATGTCTGTAGTGTATCAAATAATGTATGTGCGATGGTGTGGTGTACCAGTGGGGATAATGAAAAGCCCGCCCCAGTGGAAGACGCGGGCTCTTCACTAGTGCGGACTGCTGGTTTCTGCCGCAGAGATTACTGCTCAGCAGGACTGTCGGCGTGTGAGACCCAGTAATGCGGGTCAATCTTCCACGATTCCAGTAAATTGGGTTGACGCCCGCTTGGAGAGTTCCCGTAGGCGACAGCGGTGAGTAAGAACGAGTTCGTGTCCACCCGCCATACATAGTCTTTCTCTCCGATGTCGTCGCTGCACACTTTAAGGAGGCCGTAGGCCCCACCGCGATTGAGCGTCAATTCGTGTGTCGCAGAATCGAAGCCGTCGAAAACCCCGAAGTGGAGCTTGCCAGCGACTGTGATGCACAGAATGATTGCTTCCTTGTGTCTCCGCCTGTCTTTCTTCATCTGCTCTGCGCACCACGCGAAGTACCCCCTGTAACCGAATTCGCGAATGGTCGGGGCTTCTGTGGGCGGCACCTTCTCCAACGGTTGGTTCATTTGCCCTTCCTTTCAAGTAACAGCTCGGTCACACCATTGTTACCGAGCTGAGGATCAAACCTGAGCTGATTATTGCACACGAGGGCGGTAAGTCAATCCACGGGCTGAGATCCGCACGGGCAAAAAAAGAAAGCCGAGTCGGGAGCTCCGATTTCGGCTTTCTACGTTTCCACAAGTGCGATCAGTCCAGCGAGACACTAAACGCGCACGTCATGACTAACCCCTTCTCGGTCAGCTTCGGGCAGTCGGGTGTGCCGTACATGCCTGGCATACCGAGTATGGGCTCGGCGCAGAGATAGTCGCGGGAATCTCTCCAGAACACGACCCGCTTCTCCATCGCGAAGTCCCACACACCGCCAAGGCGCATCTTCACGGTACCGACGCCCTTGGGGTGGACGTCTAATCCGCGATCCACGTCTTCCCATATCGGGCCTTGCTGCGACTGATAGTAGAGCTTTGTCCCCCCTACCCACGTACCGGCAAGAGCGTCGCCGGTCGGCGTCCGGAAGTACGGGTGGAACCCTGCGTTCACGAACACCTCCTTCGGCGAGGGCTCAAGGAGCCGCGCGGCGAGGGTGTACACGAACCCCGTCTGCTTGGGTTCTATGAGAATCCGCACTTCCGACAGTACGTTGTGCATCGGACCGAGCAAGTCCGTGCCGCGGAAGACGACGCCGTTGGGCGCTATCTCGTCTGCCTCGCGCTTGCGGAGCACGCCGTGTTGCGGCAGCCCAAACGCTGGGTCAACCGTGCCGAAGTTCGGCCAACACACAGGCATACCGCCACGAGGCCTCATCTCCCCACCCCGCCTGACGAATGTCTGCGGGAAGAGAATCTTGATGCCGCGGTGTTCCCATGACAGGATCGTGCCGCCGACTTCGGAGAATTCAATTACGTTGTGATCATTCACTATTGCGGGCATTGGGTGCCTCCTTATGTGCGATGTGTTCAGTGGCTGGGTGACGGACAAGTTCTGCCGCCTCTGTGCCTTATATACAACTAAATAATGCTTCTGTCAAAGCTCCTCTAGCGCTTCGCGATTGTAAATTCAAATCTGTATTCGCTCTCTTGTATCGCCACTCCTGCCTTCGGCTGTGGAAGTACCGCTATGAGTGTAACCACCTCGGTCTCGGTCGTCACTGGCTGACCGAGTGTGAATCCCTGATCGGCCTCACCGAGACCGCTTATAAGCCGTGCGCGTACTCTGACCGTCCCCGCTTGTATGCACTGCACGTCTACTGGGCAGCGGCTGTCTGCAAGCACTGCAAGCGGTGTGAGGCGTACGCCGAGCCCTCTCACCTCCTGCCCTATCCGCGCCTCCAGCGTGAGCGGGCCTGTCTCCTGTACACCGTCGGTCGGTGCTTGCGCCATGCGCGCACCCGTCATCCAGAGCGCGAGTATGGCGGCCACCGCCACTACCCCAAGCACGATTGTAAAATCTCTCTTCATGCCTCAATCATATCAGAGTCCCCCACTTGGGGGTGGTAATTTGAATTTGACTGACTTTACTTCTCCTAAACTAAAGAGCGGGTCCTAGTCCTAGAACCCGCTCTTTAGTCTTTGATGAAACCTGAGACCTATCTTTTTAGTGTCACAATACTCCACGATCCGTTAGTCTTGTGCGCCTCGACGAACTTACCGCTGCGACTACCGTGTGCTATAGAACGATTCGCCTCAGAAAGCGCCTTGTCACTACTAGATGTGATAATAATGTGTGCGCCGGACGGAATAGTATTGAGTACGCGTGGATGCCTCGACACATACGTGTCGAAATCTATAGAAAGCTGGATGTTCTTCTGTATCGTTGTTTTAGTCATATTCATCTTCGTATTCTTGCCTGCAGATAGTTCTGTTTGATCTTCTCGAATTCAGAAACTGTATACCTTTTCGCTTCCGTGAACGCCTCTTCGTTGTTGTCGCCTAATTCTACCCGAAGTTGCTTCCTGAGTAAATAATACCTGTGCATATGCGGTCGCCCATGACAATTATCAATCCTGAAGACTTGACGCCATCGCCCATCAACTCGAGCACTGTAGTTTACAGAAAAACGTGAAATCTTCCCTCTCCCTTCATCAAAAGATACATGCACCCTGTCTTCATCCGTCAGATACTGCGTGTATTCTTTGTGTGCCATGGCAAATCGCAGAAGGTGCCCTTCTGTACGGATGGTCCTACCTTCCTCGGCGGGCGGCGAAATATTTCCAAATGATGAGGACGAGACTCAGAGCGGCGAAGACTTCTCCGGCAAGTCGAGCGGCATCATCTCGGTAGAATGGGAAGAAGTTTATACCGATGCCCGTCCAATTCACTGGTGTCGTCGCGATGAAAATAAAAGCGAGTGGTATCGCCCACGCAGCGAGCTTGAGCCAAGAATTAAAGAGGTGTCGCGGGATGAGAGCCAGAACGATGGCGAACGGCAAGAAATAAAGGGAGAAGAGAAAAAGAGGGTATGTGAAATGTTGATACGACTGGTGAATCCATGAGCTATAGCAAGAAGAAATAGAATCTATACACCAAGTACTAAAGTACCGAAAACTAACTGCCACCAGAACTAGAGCCGCCGGAATGAGTTGAGTGGTTTTTGTTTTCATTTTTATATAGAGAAGATTATTTTCAAACCTCTCCAGATTCTATGCAAACCATTATAGACTGCTTCGCCAAGCCTTTTCACCATCGGCTGTTGAGAAGCCTCGTACGCCGATGCTGTCTGCGGGACGCCCTTATTTGTTTCTCCCCTCACGACACCCGCTACCACTAGCTTATTGACCGCACGAATGTCACCTACCACGGCGACATTAGTTACCTTTTCAACCAGAACTGTCTGTGTGGATTCCGTGACTTCAGGTGGACTCGTGGTAGCCGTTGGCATAATCGGGACAATGACTTCGGCAGTCACTGGAACAATCGCCGGAATTGAGATGCTTCCTCCTGCCCCCGCTTGAGATGCAGCAGCGATGGGCGTCTGCGGTGGTTCGTAGCTCACTGTCTCTCCGACTCTCGGTGTAATGGTGATCACGTTTCCGCCATCGCCACCCTCGTCAACCGTGAGCGCCGATGCCGTATCTACACCACCGGTTATGGAAAGGGTTGCAAGAGTGTTCGCAGTAGTCGGAACGTTCGCGATAGTACTAAGAGCAGTCACAGTGCTGCCCGAAGACTCCTGCATCTCAAGTGAGAAGGTCCCGTTCGCCTGCCCGTGCATAGTAAGCTGGTATGTGTTCCCTTGCGGTACGGTGATGTACTTCACCTCACCGAACTCGCCATACGTGGAGTCGGGGATACCTTGACTCACCGAACCGTCCTCTGCGAGGCCGGTGACGTTTCCAGAAGCATTCTGAAGCTCTAGTGTAAGTGGCGAGTGGAGGAAGAAGGTGAGTTTATTTTTAGTAGTTAACGGCGCTAACTGAGTCTCAGAAATGTAAGAAGGAAGTGTACTCGTGCTGTTTTTAAGAATATTTTTTATAAAATCTTGCAGAGATGGGATTTCAAACAAATCAGCGTGCTTACGTCTAATAGATGTATTCAGAAAATAAGAATCCAGATCCAGCCAATACCTCTTCACGTTCGTACTAGATGCCATCATGAGGGCACTTGGAACAGGGACAGTCCCGTCACCATCCTCAATAAAGATCGGCCGGTACGCGCGATACGGGTCAAAAGCGGTCACTGCCGAAGTCGGATGTGCGGTGTAGAAATCCACACCACCGACCGTGTCTACTCCCCACCCCGCTATCTGAGTGACTTCTATACCCGCAGGCGGCGTCCACGCGTCAAGTGCAGCATGCGTGCTGTTCGCGTAATCAATGAGTGTCTGATTCAGAATCTCAGCCGATTTCAAATCACTCGTGCTAGGCTTCACACGCCCTCCATCTCTGGCGAGTAAGAAATCGTCTAGTTCCGTCAGATTCCCGATGACAGGCCCGTAGGCAGAGATCTCTTTGGTGTACCCGTCGCCCGCGAAGCGGGCGACGGGATGAGCAGAGTCATCCATAACGCTGTCAAAATAATCCTGCGATGGGAGCAGGTGGTACGCCATCGGCGAGTTCTGTGTGAGCGAACGTGCTGCGGCATTTGAGACTATCGGCACCAAGCCTTTCAGGGCGTAGATACCAGCGTTATAACCGACAAGCATCGCACCAACGTCTGCTGGCGCGCCACTCTGCGGCACACCCACCATAATCACTCTGTCCACCAGCGACTTGGCGGTGTCGCCGCCAAGTCGCTCCAGAAGCGCTTTCACAACGAGGCCGCCATTGCTATGCGCGACGATAGTCACCTTCCCTGTCTTAGAACGAGCTGCGAGAGAACGGAGCGTCTGCTCTATATATGGTGTACTCGTCGCCTCCTCGTAAAAGATATTTGCGCCGTGCTGCGCGCCCTTACTTAGCAAGTCATCCAGAGAAAGTCGCCAGTCGTACGCAACCGGCCTCCAATCATTTATGGTTCCATCGGACTTCAGTCCGTCCATCTCGTTTATAAGTGAGGCGTATATGTTGCCGCCATTCACTGCGTCAATGATGTCGCCCTCCTTCGTGTAGATGTCCGAACAGACACCTGCCCCAGATTGATTGAGAAACAGATCCTCTACTTTTCTGTCTCCCGCACCACGCAGCGCGCTCCACGTAGACTCAAACGGTTCCCAGAGTTTTTCCTCGGCAGTCTTACCGCACCCCGTCCCTTCGTAGAGCCGACTGCCTTCGATCCCTGGCAGGAAGAGGACGTTGGAGACGCATGTTCCAGCAGCCACACAAGGATCGGGTGGAAGCGGTCTAGGAATAGGCACGGTCAAGCTGCCGCTGCCGAAATTCCCCGCTTCGTCATATACGAGCGGTTCCACACTCAGGTTTGTAGATCGAGAGAGCCATTCTGTATCGCCGAAAGTGAGGAGTCTGATCGGTACGTTTGCAAATGATCCATCAGTTGATGCTGCGAGAGCGTCGTTAAGACCCGCCGCATCATACGCTATCGATGCTCCGCCTACATTAGGACTTACCACTGGATTACCCGTAGCGTCAGAAAGACGCACGGTAACTTGAGACGCCTTCGCCCTACTTCCCGTCCCGCTCACCGAGCCGGAGAAGTATACGTAGTCGCCCTCTTGCGGTGAAGTAGTAGAGAACGTGACGCGCGAGATTGAAACCGTCGGTAATACATTATCCACAGTGACGCTCGTGGTCGCAGTCGTTGTACTCCCTACGCTATCGGTTGCAGTGATTGAAATGACATGAGTGCCGTTTGCCGTATTCGCATTGACCACGAGCGGACCGAAATCGTAGTAATAGGCCGGATAATATTGTGCTCCGTATCCAACCCATTGACCGCTTGTCGTCGCTGAACTTGATAAGCCGAAATCCGAGAGATCAGCCGAGACAGACGGCACGCCATTCGCGTTATGGACATATACCTGAAGCATTGGTGTGTCGCCCGCCCGAACTGCCGTCTGTAGCGTGCCGTATGAAGCACCGTAAATTGGTTGCACGCCAATGAGGCGTGCATAATAAACAAATGGTTCAGGAACGTCAGCATGCCCAGCGAGTGGCACACTCCACACGAGAGTGCAGATGAAGATGGATAACGCGACGAATCGCACGCGCATTACTTCTAAAATAACACTGAGGTGTGCAGAGAAGGTATACTATGCACTATGACGACCGATGATTTGAAAAAGGCACTTGCGGGAGTGATGAAAGGCGAGGTCTCAAGCGACAAAGTCGCGCGACGCGCAGCGTCGCGCGACACTTCCCTCTTCTCTCGCATGCCGGAACTCATCGTGTACCCGCAAGATGCCGCAGACGTGAGCGCACTCGTGCAAGAAGTGAACCGCGCCCGCTTGGCGGGCGCGGAGGTGTCGCTTACAGCACGCTCGGCGGGGACCGATATGTCCGGTGGGCCGCTCACCACAAGCATCGTGGTCTCCTTCACCAAGCACATGAACCGTATGCTGGAAGTCCACTTGGAGGCCTTGCCTCCAAGTGG
>Ga0172379_10002480_pt1 | contig 32450 bp, 33 predicted proteins | sample GrowelOW334metaG_FD_119756 | JGI IMG/M metagenome (GOLD analysis project Ga0172379, IMG submission 119756) | Groundwater microbial communities from an aquifer near a municipal landfill in Southern Ontario, Canada - Groundwater well OW334 metaG | ecosystem: Environmental > Aquatic > Deep...
AAAGCAGAGCAAGATTTAACTAATTATTATGCTAGTGTACAGGCTATTTTAAGTGATGGCTTTGCAAAAATGGACGACGCGGTGAGATCTAAAACAGATCCTGTATTTATTAATGATGATACTAATTCTCCACAGTTTTCTTTTTCAGTAGCGGATTCCCAGACTCAAACCGATGCAGTTGCCTTGCGAATCCAAGCAACTTTAGAGTTAGCAAATTGGCGAGAAGAATTAAAGACGACTATATCCAGTGCATCTTCGGATGTTTTAAAAACAAGATTAAAACAAGCTAAAGCCCATTTGGCTCAAGCGGAAAGTTATTTGGTACGAGTTTTAGATGGAGTGGATAAATCTTCTGGTTTAACTGCCACCACTATTGAATCTTATCGTTCGGCAATTAATTTAGGACGGACTAGTGTAAATTCCGCTTGGACTGCAATTAATACCCAAGAACAAAATATTTCTAGTCAGGAAATTGTAGTGGCCAAAACTAAAGAAGAGTTGGCTTTGAAGCGCGCGGGGGCAAGTATAGAAGAAATTTCAGCTCAAGAAGCAAAGGTAAAACAGGTAGAGGCTAATTTAGCAGCAGTTCAGGCTCAACTAAGTCAGGCCGTTCTAAGAGCCCCCTTTACTGGGTTAGTTACTAAACAGGATGCGAAACTTGGAGAAATTGTAGCCGCTAATTTTAAATTAGTATCAGTAATTTCCAAAGATCGTTTGGAGGTAGAAGCAAATGTGCCAGAGGTAAATATTGGTCGGGTGGCCAAGGATAATCCGGTCCGTTTAAGTTTGGACGCTTTTCCAGGAGAATATTTTTCGGGGAAAGTTTATTCTATTGAACCAGCAGAAACTATAGTAGACGGAGTAGTTAATTATAAATTGAATATTAGATTTGATACTCAGGAAGAAAGATTAAAAACTGGTTTTACGGCTAATGTACAGATAGAAACTTTACGAAAAGCGAATACTTTAGCGGTACCGCACTTTGCCCTCCAAGAGGTTGAGGGTCGTACAATAGCAAAAGTTTGGCGAGGAGAGAAAATTGAGGAAGAGCCAGTTACTTTAGGAATTCGGGGTCGAGATGGAATGGTAGAAATAATTTCCGGACTTAGAGAGGGGGATCAAATAGTTACAGACGCCCAATAAAACAATGTTTAAACACGCGGAGTTTTGGGTTTTAATACTGCTAGTTTTTTATGTGAGTTATTTAGGTTTACATGGAGATTTAATTACTTTTAAAAATTTTTAATGTCTTCTTTTTATAATCCACGGCGCACTAAAAATATTTATAATCCAAAAAGTTCGGAAGTTTTTAAAATTAGTCGGTCTAAAATAGATTTATATTTAGAGTGTCCACGTTGTTTTTATTTAGATCGTAGGTTGGGAGTGGGGAGACCTCCGGGTTTTCCATTTAATTTAAATTCCGCAGTAGATGCACTATTGAAAAAAGAATTTGATATTCATAGGGTTAAAAAAACTACCCACCCTTTAATGCAAACCTATGGAATTAATGCGGTGCCTTTTGAACATAGTCAGATGGATTTTTGGCGGGATGCCTTACGGGGTGGAATTCAATTTTTACACAAACCAACAAATCTTTTGGTAACGGGTGGAGTAGATGATGTTTGGGTAACTCCGGAGGAAGAGTTAATTGTGGTGGATTACAAAGCTACTTCTAAACAAGGAGAGGTAAATTTAGATGCGGATTGGCAAGATGGATATCGCAGACAGGTAGAAACTTATCAATGGTTATTCCGTCAAAATGGATTTAAGGTTTCAAAAACCGCCTACTTTGTTTATTGTAATGGGCAAACTGATCGGGAGGCATTTGATGCAAAATTGGAGTTTGATATAAAAATTATTCCCTATGTAGGGGACGATTCTTGGTTAGAACCAACACTTTCTTCTATTAAGAAGTGTTTAGACGCAAAAAAAATGCCATTGAAAGGAAAAGACTGTGATTATTGTGTTTATCGAGAGGAGGTTGCAAAAGAAGGGGTCTAAGTTATAAAATAGCCCTATTATGGATGAGCAAAAAAACAATAAAGTAAGGGTCTACGTGACGGTGGTTTTGTGTTTTGTGGCTGGTTTAGGCTTGGCTTGGATGTTGTTTTCTACCGGAGGAAACAAGATTGATGATATGAAGGTGGAGGAAGTCGCCTCTTCTACGATTGGGGCTACTAGTGTTTTAGCAGAGGACCAGATGTTTGGTTTGGAAGCAACGGTAAAATTGGTTAAATTTGAAACTCGAGCTGGTTGGGTGGCAGTTCATGAAGATCGAGAAGGTAAGCCGGGTAATATTTTAGGGGCTACTTGGTTGCCAGTTGGAGAAAACAAAGAGGTAAAAGTAGAACTTTTGCGATCTATGGAGGTTGGTAAAACCTATTATGCAATGTTGCACGACGACGATGGAGACAAAAAATTTAATTACAAAAATGATTTATCTTTACCATCTTCCACTGGGGAGCCGATTATGATAGCGTTTAGAGCTTTAACTCAATAAGAATCATAAAAACTCCCGCTTAAGCGGGAGTTTTTATAACTTCTTAAACTTGTGGTAAGGTTAAAACTAATGATTTCTTTTGAAGATTTTAAAAAAGTGGAGTTGCGAGTAGGAGAGATAAAAATTGCCGAGCCGGTTGAGGGATCAGAAAAATTGCTAAAACTTGCTGTAGATTTTGGCGAAGAAGCTCCGCGTCAGATTTTGTCGGGTATTGCCAAGTGGTATAGTCCGGAAACCTTAATTGGTAGAAAATTTATTTTTGCAGCTAATTTGGAACCGCGAATGATGATGGGGATGGAAAGTCAGGGAATGATTTTGGCAGGGGATGGAGAAAACGGCCCAGTGATGATTTCACCGGCGGGGGATATGAAACCGGGAACCTTATTGCATTAAATGGATCCCGTTAGAGAATCAACAACCTAAAAATGAGCCAATTAATTAATAGAAAGAAAATAACTTTTAAAACGGTCGTCTTAAGTATGGTGTCGGTTTTCTAACGGGATGGAACTTACTTTACCGGTAGTAGCTTGGGCTGCAGCTTTGGATAGTTTAAATCCTTGTGCTTTTTCTATTTTGCTTTTAACCATTTCTTTTTTGTTTTCAGTAAAAAGAGAAAGAAAGGAAATTTTAAAAATTGGAGGAGCTTATATATTGGCTATTTTTGCAGTGTACGCGGCAATTGGCTTAGGTATTTTGCGGGCCTTATCTTGGTTTGGAATTCCACATACCTTAGGTAAGGTTGGAGCGGTAATATTGTTAATAGTTGGTTTATATCAAATTGCTCAAATTTTATTTCCCAAACTTCCGCAGTTTGGAATTTCTCAAAAAATCCATGGTAGATTAGCAATTTTAATAAGTAAGGCCAGTGTGCCAACAGCTTTGGGGATTGGAGCAATTGTGGCGCTTTACGAATTTCCTTGTACGGGTGGTCCGTATTTGGCAATTTTGTCATTGTTGCACGATTCAGCTAGTTTCTGGTCTGGCTTGGGATATCTTCTTTTTTATAATTTAATTTTTATTTTGCCATTAGTAATTATTTTATATGTGGCAAGTATTCCTATGTGGCACCAACTAGTAGAGGAGTGGAAAAAGAAAAATATGCGTGGGGCCAAAATTATGGTTGGTTTATTGATGATACTTTTGGCGGTTATTTTACTTTTGGTCCAAGGGGCGTAACATTTATTTAATAACTAATTATGAACTACGAAGAATTACACGAGCGGGTTAAAAAAATGCAGGCAGGGGGAGCGGTGGACTTATCAAGGGATGAGGATCTGTCTTTGGCGGTTATGAATCTTTTGGGTTTGGAAGAACATCTTTTTTTCACTGCAGAAAAAACCGGTAAACCAGAGTATTTAGAAACTTTGCGAGAGGTTCGAGAAATGCGCAAAGAATTGATGGTAAAGCTTACGGGTCAGCACGAAGGAGAAACCTGGTGTTCTATGAAACATATGTTGTCCGCTAGTATGCGTTTAATGGAGGTGGGAACAAAACTACAGGGAGAAGGTAAGGTGATAGAAGCTAAGGATTTTTTTGATAAGGCCTACAAGGTTTATGCAACTTTTTGGGGTCTTCGTTTAAAACTTTTAGAAACTAAGGATTTAAAAAAGGAAAATCCAACATCAGACAAGCCGATGTCGGTAGAAGATTTGGTCAGTAAATTAGTAGATTGTTGTAAGGAATAGGGATGGAAATTAGTAACCAGTAAATAGTAATTAGGAAGAAACCGAGATTCTGTTAAACTTAGAGGAATGTTAGATAAGATTAAAATCTGGTTCTGGGTAATTTTAGCGGTTTTGGCTCTAGGTTTTGTGGGTTGGTATTTTGGTAAACCTACACCTACTAATTTAGATGGTTTTGCTCAGTGTCTATCAGCTAAAAATGTAACTATGTACGGAGCTTATTGGTGCTCTCATTGTCAGGCACAGAAGGCTAGATTTGGAGATGCTTTTCGGTTTGTAAATTATGTAGAGTGTACGGTAGAAACTAAAAAGTGTTTGGACAATAAAATAGATGGTTATCCAATTTGGATTCTGGGAGATGGAACAAGACTGAATGGGGAGCAGGAATTAATCGAATTATCTAACGCAACCGGATGCTTATTGCCGGATGAAAATGGTCAGTATAAAAATTAATAAATAAAAATGATTTCTCCCAAACAGTTTTTCTTACACCTTTTTGCTACTGGGGCTTTATTTGCAGCGGTTATTTCTTTTTTAACCATAGTTTTTCAGAGCGTAAATGTTTGGTTACCAGACACCCTAAGTTATTCTGGGGGAGTTAATGAGTCTATGCGTTTAGCACTTGCGGCGCTTTTAGTTTTCACCCCAAGTTACCTATGGGCGATGAATAAATTGGCCAAGGATCCAACTGGTCAGATCCCATGGTTATCACATTTAACCATGTTTGTGGCGGGTATAACTTTTTTGGTGGATTTAATGATAGTTTTTTATAACTTTTTTGGAGGAGAACTTACTACTCGATTTGGTATTAAATCTTTATCGGTGCTTTTAGTGGCGGCTGGAGTATTTTATTTCTATCGTGGTTGGATAAAGGGTTTTGCAAATTCTAAGCCAATCCAAATTTTTACTTGGGTATTTGCAGGTTTGTCTTCGGTAATCTTAGTAATGGGATTTTTTGCAGGGGGCGCTCCGTGGACGGTACGCACCAGAGAATTGGATGTACGTCGGACACAAGACCTGATGACAGTACAAAACTATGTTTTGTCTTTTTGGCAAAGAGAAAATAACTTGCCGGAAAACTTGCCGATAGATTTTGTGCCCAAGGACCCAGAAACTATGAAGGCATACGAATATCGGTCATTGGGAGATTTAAAATTTGAGATTTGTGCAGAATTTAAGTTACCCGCCGAAGGTAATAATAATCGAGATTATTATTCTTATCCGAATCCTACAGAGAAAGATTGGTATATATTTCCACACGAGGCGGGAAGAGTTTGTTTTGAACGGGTGATAGATCCGCGAATCCATAGTCTGCCCAAATTAATAGATTAAACAAAAAACCCGGAGGAATCCGGGTTTTTTGTTTGCTTTATTTAAGTTTCTAGGCGTGGTATCTATTAATAGTTAATGGCTAAATTTGAAGTTATTTCTAATAACCAGCCAGCTGGCGACCAACCCCAAGCGATTGAGGGTTTGGTTAAGGGTTTAGAAAAAGGCTTGGCCCATCAAACCCTTTTAGGTGTTACCGGTTCGGGTAAAACCTTTACAGTGGCTAATGTGATTGCTCGCGCCAACCGGCCCGCTTTAGTTTTGGCGCATAATAAAACTTTGGCGGCACAGCTCTGTAATGAACTTAGAGAACTTTTTCCAAAAAATGCAGTGCACTATTTTGTATCGTATTACGACTACTATCAGCCAGAAGCTTATATGCCGACTTCCGATACTTATATAGGTAAGGAGGCAATGGTGAATGAGGAGATAGATAAATTGCGTCACGCCGCCACAACTGCACTTCTAACCCGGCCGGACACAATTATTGTGGCTTCGGTATCTTGTATTTATGGTTTGGGAGCTCCAGAAGAATATGCCAAAAATATTCAAAGATTTGTGGTAGGAGACAAAATAGAGAGAAGTGAACTTTCTAAAAAATTAGTGTCTTTGCAATTTTCTCGGACTACGGCGGATTTAAAACGGGGAACATTTCGCGTGCGGGGGGATCAGTGGGAAATAATGCCACCCGACCGGGAACTAATTTATCAATTTGAAGTTCGAGATGGGGAGATTAAAAAAATTTACGAAATAGACCCAGTTAAAGGTTTTCAGGTTGGAGTAACTCCAGAATTCACAGAAATTTATATTGCCCCTGCTAAACACTTTGTTACCTCTAAAGAAAATAGAGATTCGGCGCTCGTCGCAATCGAGGCGGAGATGAAAGAGAGGTTGAAATATTTTGAGAAAAAAAATATGCCATTGGAGGCAGAAAGATTAGAGCGCCGAACTAAAGCGGATTTAGCGATGATTCGAGAAGTTGGTTATTGTCATGGGATAGAAAATTATTCTCGGCATTTGTCGGGGCGAGCAGCAGGAGAGGCGGGTGCGACATTATTGGATTATTTTCCTAAAGATTTTTTAACTATTATCGACGAATCCCACGTAACCGTACCGCAATTACAGGGTATGCACGCGGGTGATGCGTCGCGTAAAAAAACCTTAATTGAATTTGGTTTTAGATTACCATCCGCGGCGGATAATCGACCTTTAACTTTTAAAGAATTTAGTAATCGAGTGGGGCAGATTATTTATACTTCGGCTACACCCGCAGATTATGAAAGAGAATTAAGTAAACCTCCGAAGGGTAAAACGGTAGAGCAAATTATTCGACCGACTGGTTTGGTGGATCCAGAAATATTAATTCAACCAGCGCGAGGACAAATAGATGATTTGATTCCCAGAATTAAAGAGCGGGTAGAAAAGAAGGAGAGGGTATTAATAACCACACTTACCAAGCGAATGGCAGAGGACTTAACTACTTATTTGGAGGGTTTGAAATTTAAGGTGGCCTATTTACACAGTGATGTAAAAACTTTGGATCGGATAAAAATTTTAACTAAATTACGTAAGGGGGAGTTTGATGTATTAGTTGGAGTTAACTTACTTAGAGAAGGTTTGGACTTACCAGAGGTATCGCTGGTGGCTATTTTAGACGCAGATAAAGAAGGATTTTTACGTAGCGAAACTTCTTTGGTGCAAACGATTGGTCGAGCCGCAAGAAATTCGGCGGGTTTTGTAGTTTTGTATGCAGATCATATTACCGGCTCGATTGAACGGGCAGTCAGAGAAACCGATCGTCGGCGAATTAAGCAGTTGGCATACAACCAGGAACATGGAATTACTCCACGTACGGTATTTAAAGAAATTAAGGATATTTTACCAGTGGATGTTTTGGAGTTAGAACTTAAACCAATTGGTAAGAATCCGACCGCCGTGAAGCGGTTGTTAATGGATAAAGAAAAAGAAATGCGGGAGGCGGCTAAAAATTTAGATTTTGAACTAGCTACCGTATTGCGAGATGAGATTCGAGAATTAGAAAAATTAGTAAAGGACAAAGCTAATTTGAAAATCAAAACAGATAAATTAAAAAATAAGAAAGTTAAAAAAATAGCAAAATAAAAACCCGCAAATGATGCGGGTTTTTTTGTCTCTATCACATAAGAATAATTTGTACACCCAAGCTGAAGATATAACCTTCCCAGGCTTCTCCAGTGATATACCAATTTTCTTCAACTTCCACCCTACCCCTTCCGCCCCACCAGTGATAAAAAGGGGAGCCGTTGATTTGAGTTTTTTTATTGTTATAAATAACACCCAACTCAACTTCTTTAGAAATTTTATAGGCTAAACAACCACCAAATAAAATTTCGTCCACTTTTGTACTGTCTGGTTTTTTCTGGACATTGTCCTGTCCGGAACGAAGGTAACCTTCAATAAACCAGGTGTGTTTTTTTAAATCCACGTTGTCCCCGGCTCGTCCAACTATTTCGTATAGATAATCGAAGTTTTCTCCTGTCCCTAATCCGGTACGAAAAGAGAAAGTTTTTGCTTTGTATCCGAAACCAACCAAAAAATTAGATCGGTTTGTTGGGTAGTTTGCCGGTAAATAAGAGTATTTTTGATACTCAATAGATCCATAGGCAAACAACTTTGGAGTCAGATCCATGGCAAGATGAGCTTTCATTAGGGGAGCAAAGCTTACACTTCTGTCCACAGGATTGGAAAAGGCTAAGCTTTTAAGCTCGACCGAAGTATAATTGCGGTTTTGGCTGTAGTTGGAGGGCGAAAAGCCCAACCAACAAGCTAGTAAAAACACAAGTTTACGGAACATATGCGTTTCCTTTCAAGTAATATTATTAAATTGACAATTTTTACTATTAGGCATTATAAAACCTAATTATTGAATTGTCAATCCCTAAAAAAACACCCGTCGTTTGACGGGTGTTATATATTTTTACCAAGGGTGACTACGTATATTTTGAATTTGAATTGGTGTCCTTGAGGAGTCACGCTGTTCAGAAATTATTGTACTAAACAACACACTTCTATTGGAGGTTAGTAGGGTGTTAATTCGATTAAAACGAACATTATTGCGTTCCTCTCCACTTCGTAGAGAATCAAAAAGTTCTTGATGGGTAACAAAATTATTTGGGTTTCTTACGGTAACAATAGAGCTTCTTGCGAGTGTATTAGTTTGACGATTAATAGTGGAAGTATTTGTTTTTTTAATCTGTCTAACCGGCACCTTAGTTGATTGAGATTTTGATTCGACAATCAGTTTGTCTAGTTTTTTATCCGAACTATCTAATCTAGCACTAAGCTTATTATCTAAATTGTTAATAGATTGTATTAGTGTATCGATTATAATTTGTTCAGATTTTTTTATCTTTTCAGTTAGATCCGTTTTGGAATATTCAATTTCTCTAAGAACCTTTGTCCGTGTGTTTTCTACCTCTTTTAGAAAGGCAGAGTTAACTTCTGTGCTTTCCTTCTTTCGATTTTCTTCGGAGTAATTAATCCCCCAAATTCCGAGAATTATTACTGCCAGCGGGAGGAGTAAAGCTGCTCCCCAAGCATGTACCTGCTTTTTAGTGGAGTTGGTGTTTTCCATGATTGTACCCTTCTATATATTGGTTAAGTTATGTTAATTTTTCTGTCAAAACAATGCCCTATAAGATGATATTTGTCAAATTGACAAATATGTACATAGGTTATATAATCCCGCTAGCTGATTTTAAATACTAACTATAATAATCACCATATAAGGAGGCTCTATGAAGCCGTTATTCATGTTTTTTGTGTTTTTACAGATGTTACTGGGTCAGGGTTGGACGGTTTTGTCCTCCAGTAACGCCGGTAATATTTTCAATTCTAGTTATAATTCTACTGATTCTGCAGGAAATTACCTCCGATTCACAGCTACTGGCATGGCCAATGTGGTTTTGAGTAAATTAATTCCGAGTATGAATTTGCCAGATTCTTTGCGGATTCGTACTCGAACGCCACTTTCCAATAAGGAGCCAATTCGTTTAGCGGGGGCAGTAGATAGTGCTGCTGGTAAACTTATAGCTACTTCATTTGTTTATGCAGCGACCAAAGAAAATATTACGACTGTGCCGTTTTTAAGTCGGGCTATGGGAGCTCAAACCATATATCGAATATTGATTGCAGTTTCTAATATGAATCCAACCTCTGAAACAATGGCCTTAATTTTTCGGGGAGTAGATTTGTTTGTGGGTGGCTCTTGGAAAAATATAGATAGTGTTGGAATGACTGGTGTTGCATCAATTGGGGCTCCTGCTCTAATTTTTCCAGCCAACGGGGCAACCAATGTAAACTTAAGTGTAAGTTTTAGCTGTTTTCCGATTATCGGAGCAAATGGTTACAAATTTTACATAAGCGTACAGGGTTATCCGGATCCGATCGTTCTGAATTCTAGTGGTCCACAGTTAACTACCTCTTTGCCTCCACAAAAAATAGTTCAGTGGTATGTAAAGGGTGTGGTAAATGGAGTAGAGGGTCCGCCAAGTTTAATTTGGACCTTTTCTACGAGTAGCACGTTAACTGAGGTGCAGTCACAAACTCTATTGCCGGAAACTTTCGGATTAGCACAAAATTATCCCAACCCTTTCAATCCGGAAACAAAAATTCGTTTCGGTTTGGAAAAAAGTGGGCACACAGATCTTCGTGTTTACGATTTGTTGGGTAGGGAAGTAATAACTTTAGTAAATTCGGAGTTAGCTTCCGGTTTTCACGAGGTAAATTTTACGGGTATTAATCTACCGAGCGGAACCTACGTTTATAGGCTTTCCGCTAATGGAAAAATCGAAACTCGTAAAATGATTTTACAGAAATAGGTGATTTCAATTCCCTCGCATCAATCGGTGCGGGGGATTTTTATTTCTTAGTTTTTAACCTTGACAATATATTTTTTATGTGCTAATATCTGTCCGTAATGAAATTTATTGGTTTTACAAAAAAAATCTTATTTTTGGCACTAACTGTGTCTTTTTTAGTGCAACCACTAGCGGTTTTTGCTGTGGCTCCAGTTGTAACGGCTTTAAATGTTAGTTTTACTACCACTACCGCAACCTTATCTTGGAACACTCCAGCGGATGCTAGTTTGGTGGAGTTTGGGATCCGTTATGCGGCTGGTACTTTAAATGATGGTAATTTTAATTTTGGAACCTCGGTTTCGGGACCTACACTAGATGCGGGTACTACTCAGAATTTGGTAATTTCTGCTTTAAATCCATCTACTGCTTATACTTTTGGAATTCGGACTCGCAATTTCTTAGGTGAAGAATCGGCGATTGTTTATGTATCGGGTTCTACGCCTGCTTCTGGAGGTGGAGGAACTCCAATAGAGCCTTGTACTAAACCTACTGCGGCTACTTCGTTTCAAGCCCCGGTGGTTACCACTAGTGCGGTTTCTTTAAGTTGGAACTTACCTAATTTATCCAATCTTTCGGATTTACAGGTGCGCTATTCTACTACACCAATTCATGATGGAACTTTTAATTTTGCGACTCAGGTAACTGGCGCGCCAAATCCAGAAGCTAACGCTGCTCAAAATTTTACAGTAAGCGGGCTTGCTTCTAATACCAATTATTATTTTGCAATAAAACTTTGGAATGCGTGCGGTGAGGAATCTTTAATAACCTCAGTTTCTGCGGTAACTGCTTCTTCCGGAGGTGGAGGAGCCTGTACTGTTCCTGGTTTGCCGACGAGTTTAGCAATTGGTGGAGCAACAGCTAACTCTTTAAATATGAGTTGGATTACTCCAAATCAATCTAGTTTATCGGAGTTGGATGCGCGGTATTCTAATCAACCTTTGAATGATGGTAATTTTAATTTGGCGACTCGTCTTAATACTCCAAATCCACAAGCGGGAACGACTCAATCTGCAACTGCAACTGGTTTAAATTCCAATACAAATTATTATTTTGGTTTACGAGTACAAAATGCTTGCGGTGATTATTCTGGAATAGTTTATGTATCTGGTTTAACTAATAATGTTCCTCCGGGTGGAGGAGGCGGAGGTGGTGGCGGGGGAGGTGGAGGTAGTGCAGTTTATTCCGACACTCGTTTGGTTATTAACAATGGTGCGGCAACTACCAATAATCGAGCAGTAGTGTTAAGTATCTTTGCTGATGAACCTTTAGAAATGTGGATTTCGGAAAGTAAAAATTTTGAAACTGGTTCTTGGGAGCCGTTTGCATCTAGTACGGTTTGGATTTTGTCTTCTGGGTTAGGTACAAAAACCGTATATATTAAATTTAGAGACGATCAATTTACCGGTTTTTCTCAGGCTAAGGACGATATTGAGTTAGTAAATGGTCCCAATCGACCAATTTTACCGGGGACTCCTGTGGTTCCAAATATTCCTGGAAATAACCCAATCTATATAAACAACAACACTACGGTTTTTTCGACTGGTCGAGTGTGGTTAGAAATTATTCCGAAAGAAATAAAAATTTCTGGAGAGGGAGAAATTAGGGCGGTGGTAATTGCTCATGCAGATGGGGTATATGCAGACTATTTCCGATTAGAGATGAAATATCCGATGGAGAATTTACGTTTGAAATCGGTAGAATTTGCTCCGGGTATGGTTCCAGATTTTTCACCTAATGCTAATTTTGAAAATACAGAGCGAGGGTTAATAGTTAAATCCGCACAATCTGAAGTTCCTTTTACGGGGCGTAAAATGTTTGGAGTTTTAGTTTTTGAACCATTGATTGCAGGACAAGGAAGTTTAGAAATTTTAGCTGGTGCTAATTTTGGAGAAGATAATTGGTATTCTGATTTTTCGGTAATTTCGGAACCCGGGGCTAATAATAATTTGATGGCCAACTTAGTAAGTGTTAATAAAGAAAACAACGTAGCAGCTATGTTGGGTATTTGGATGTTTTTTGTTTTGGTATACGCGGGATACTTAGCTTTTCAAAAATATAAAAAAGGTTTGTAGATAAAAAAATATTTTAAAACACCTCAAAGACCTTGAGGTGTTTTTTTGTTAAAATAGGCTAACCAATATAATGGATTTTTTACACGCAATAATTTTAGGGGTAGTGGAGGGGGTAACTGAATTTTTGCCGATTTCTTCTACGGGGCACTTAATCTTGGCTGATCAAATATTAAAATTGCCAGAAACAGAGTTTTTAAAAAGTTTTGAAATTATAATTCAGTTGGGAGCAATTTTAGCTGTTCTTTTTTTATTCATTAAAAAGGTGTGGAATAATTTGGAATTAGTTAAAAAGACGGCGGTGGCTTTTTTACCAGCGGCGATAATTGGGTTTGGTTTGTATAAATTAATTAAGGGTTACTTTTTAGGTAATTCACTTTTAGTTTTAATTATGTTGTTTTTTGGTGGTCTGGTTTTTTTATGGTTGGAGAGAAAACCACGGGAGCCGGGTTTGGAGGATTTAAAAAATCTTACTTATCGTCAGGCCTTCTTAATTGGCTTGTGTCAGGCTCTGGCGGTGGTACCGGGGGTTTCTAGGTCTGGAGCTACAATCTTAGGCGGGTTATCGGTTGGCTTGTCTCGAAGGGCAATTGTGGAGTTTTCTTTCCTTTTAGCGGTACCAACTATGTTTGCAGCCACTGGTTATGATTTATTGAAATCTGGAGCATCTTTTGGGGTAGAAGATTGGCAGATATTGGTAGTTGGTTTTATTACCGCTTTTGTTACTGCTCTAATTGCAGTGCGTTGGTTTTTGAATTTTGTAAGTAATAATTCTTTCAAAGTTTTTGGTTGGTACAGAATAATAATTTCTTTAGTTGGCTTTTGGGTTTTATTCGGTTAAGTTAGGTGTTAAGAATGGGGGATAAAAATAAAGAGAAATTTTATAAGAATTTACCCGATACGCCGGGGGTGTATTTAATGCGTGGAGAAAAAAATAAATTGTTGTATGTGGGAAAGGCAGCTAATTTATATAGACGGGTGTCTAGTTATTTTTTGCGACCCCACGAAATGCGTTTGGAAAAATTAGTAGCGGAAATTAAAAAGGTGGAATACAGGGAAACGGTATCGGCCTTGGAAGCTCTAGTTTTAGAAAGCCAATTAATAAAAAAATATCAGCCTCCCTACAACATAAAAGAAAAAGATAATAAAAGTTTTTTATTTGTAGAAATAACTAAGGAAAAATTCCCACGAGTAATGTTGGTGCGGGGAACCGAGGAAATAAAAGGGGAGAGATTTGGTCCATTTGTTTCTGCATCTAGTATTCGAGAAGCGCTTCGCCTATTGCGTCGTATTTTTCCGTGGCATACGCATGCTCCAGAAACTTGGGGTAAATCTAAGCGTCTATGTTTGGACGCTCAAATTGGGCTTTGTCCCGGAATTTGTGCGGGAGAAATAAATCGTTCGGAATATTTAAAAACTATTAGGCATTTGAAGTTGGTGTTGGGTGGTAAAACTTCAATTTTAAAAAAATCTTTAACTAAAGAAATGAAATTAGCGGCTAAACAAGAAAAATTTGAGCTGGCTGGAAAGTTGCGTAAGCGTCTGTTTTCTTTGGAGCACTTACAGGATTCCGCCTTAATTAGAGAGGAAAAAGAGGGGGGTGTCCCCGGGTTTAGAATTGAGGGCTATGATATATCTAATATTTCCGGGAGCTCGGCGGTGGGTTCGATGGTGGTTTTTATAGGTGGGGAATCAGTTAAGACAGAGTATAAAAAATTTAAAATAAAAACCGTACAAGGAGCGAATGATTTTGCTATGTTACAAGAAGTTTTGCGGCGCCGTTTAAATCATCCGGAGTGGGCTCGGCCGGATTTAATTTTGGTGGATGGTGGCTTAGCTCAGGTTTCTGCTGCTAGGGAAGTATTAAGAGAGAAAAAAATAAATATTCCGCTTTTGGGTTTGGCTAAGGGGCCAGAGCGTAAACGTAACGATGTGATTGGAGAGTTACCAGTAGAAACTAATTTAGAAACTTTAATTAGGGTGCGAGATGAGGCTCACCGTTTTGCGGTGACTTATCATCGACAGGTTAGGGGTAGAGAAACTTTTCGTTAAAAAGATTAGGCGGCTTCCAAAAGTTCCTGGTTACTTAAATAGGTTTCTAAAAATATTTTGGCAGCAGATTTAATTTCTTCGTCGTCGTGAGCGGATATAAATTCTTTGTAGTAATTTAAATCGTCCAATATATATTTTGCCAGTTTACTAGCAGCTTCTTCTCCATTTAAATTTGCTACTTTATTAACCTCTTCTATAATCGCAGATTCTAAGTCGTGTTTTAAAATACCCAAACTACCGTTTTTTAGAGGTCCTTGATGAGACTCTAAAAAATTATCAATCAATTCGCCGGAAATTTCGGCTGGTCCTTTAATTTTTGGGGTTTCGAAATTAAACATTGGTTTAATAGTTAACGTTAGTTTCATTATATAATGAAGCGGTGAAGAAAACATCCGAATTATTAATAGGGGGTCACGTGTCCGCAGCGGGCGGGTTTTATAAAGCGGTGGAGAGAGCGGTCGCGATCGACGGTACCGCCATGCAGATTTTTGGAGCTTCGCCCCGGAGTTTTCATGCGCCCTTGCCCCAAGCAGAAGAGGTAAGTAAATATAGAGGTGTACTGGAAAAAAGCCCGATTAAGGCGGTTTATTTACATGCTTTGTATTTGGTTAATTTAGCTACTGCAGATGAGTCTCTTTTTGCCAAATCCGAAAAGAGTTTAGCGGATCATTTTCGTATAGCAGAGGCCTTAGGTGCAGATGGGTTAGTATTTCATCCGGGGTCGGCAAAAGGCTTAACTAGGGAGGAAGCTTTGAGTAGGCAGGCGGAAGCTTTAAAAAGAATTATTAAATCGGTTCCGGGTCGGGCTAAATTGCTCGTAGAAAACACAGCGGGAGGTGGAGATAAATTGGGTGGGCCCTTAGAAGACATAGAATATCTGGTAAAAAAAGTTTTTTCTCCTAGATTTGGGGTTTGTTTAGATACGGCTCACGCTTTTGAATATGGTTTGGTAAAAAAATATTCAGAAGAAGAATGTAAAAAATTATTTGCGGATTTTGATAAAAAGATTGGTTTAGAAAAATTAATTGTTATTCACGCCAATGATTCTAAAACTCCAAGTGCTTCAAATAGTGATCGTCATGAAAATATTGGAAAAGGGGAAATTGGTTTAGCTGGTTTTAAAAATTTAGCGAAAATAGAAAAGTTGCGAGAAAAAGTGTGGTTGTTGGAAGTGCCAGGATTTGCGGAGGAAGGGCCGGATGCAAAGAATGTGCAAATTTTACGAAATTGTTTCTAATGTTAAATTTATCTTTTAATGGAAGGGAGGTGGTGCAAAACATAAGAGAGTTAGGTTTTTGGACCAAGATGATTGGTTTAGAAGGGGGAGTTTTTGGAGATAAAATTTATTTTAAAACTCGCTTCGGAATACATACTTTTGGTTTATATAATTCCATAGATGTTTTGGTTTTAGGGAAAGACGGAAGGGTGGGGGCAGTTTTTCAAAATTTGGGGCCAAATCAGATGCGTTTTTGGAATCCAAAATTTGAACATGTTTTTGAGCTTCCGGCTGGTACTTTAAAGCGGGTAGAAAATATAAAGACTGGGATTTTCATGTGGTATGATAGAGAATCTATTTAAAAATTCCTTCCGGTCGCGATATAAACTAATTTTATACACAGACAAGAAACGACGACAAAGTAATGCTGGTCGGCATTTCTAGGAGGAGTGACGCAGTATGTGTTAAAATTAGTCATATCCCTCTGGGTTCCGCGAGTTTTAAAATTCTGGTTTGTTGCTTGTCGGAGCTGTAGTGTTCCACTACTAATCTCCTCCTCGCGTCGCCCATAATTTCAAAACTCACAGGAACGCAGCGCGAAGGGATTTTTAAATAGATTCTTAATTTATGGGAAATAAAAATATTTGGTTAAGTTTGGTTTTAGTAGTTTTACTTTTCGGAGTTTGGTATTTCTGGCCCGTCGCGCCAGAACAGCAAAAAAATACACAAAATAATATGTTACAAGAAGAATTACCGACGGCTTTGCAGATAGTTGATTTAAAGGTTGGGGTTGGAGCAGAGGCGGTGCCGGGTAAGGCGGTGGCCGTACATTATGTGGGCACTTTAGAGGATGGTACCAAGTTTGATTCTTCAAGAGATAGAGGTCAGCCGTTTGTGTTTGGTTTGGGAGCGCGTCAGGTAATTGCGGGTTGGGACGAGGGAGTAAAAGGAATGAAGGTGGGTGGTTTGCGCAAATTAATAATCCCATCGGACATGGCTTATGGTGATTCCGGAATTCCCGGTGTCATTCCCCCGAAGGCTACCCTTGTTTTCGAGGTGGAACTTTTGGAAGTTCGCTAAAGGATGTTCGCCAAAGATTTAGAAAGACTAACAGGAGTCCCCGCTGCCGGGGACTCTTCGACACTTAAAAAATATAGTCGAGATGCCAGCTTGTTTGAAATTCGTCCACGGGCGGTTGCTTTTCCACGAAATGTGGCGGATCTTAAATCTTTGGTAAATTTTGTTCGGGATAATAAAAAAAGACAGCCTGAACTTTCACTAACTGCGCGTACTGCCGGAACCTGTATGAGTGGCGGACCCTTGAACGAATCTATAGTTTTGGATTTGGTTAAAAATTTTAAAAAAATAAATAAAGTTCGTAGATTAAATAAAAAGGAGGGTCGGATAGAAGCAGAGGTGGAGGCAGAACCAGGAGTTCTGTATCGAGATTTTGAATACCACACTTTACGCGCGGGTTATTTGATGCCGAGCTATCCGGCCTCGCGGGAACTTTGTGCCTTGGGTGGCATGCTTAGTAATAATGCGGGCGGAGAAAAAAGTTTGAAGTATGGCAAGACAGAAAATTTTGTCCGTCATTTAAAAATAGTGTTAGCCGACGGCAAAGAACATTTAATAAAACCTTTGAGTTCGGCAGAACTTTTAGAAAAAACTCACGAAGCTAATTGGGAAGGAGAGGTTTATCGAAAAATTTCTAAATTAATTAAAGATAATTATGAAATTTTAAAAGAAGCTAAACCAAAAGTTTCTAAAAATTCCACCGGTTACAATTTGTGGGATGTGTGGAATAAAGAAAAAGATATTTTTGATTTAACCAAACTATTTGTGGGAGCGCAGGGAACTTTAGGAATTGTGACCGAAGCAACTTGGGGCTTGGTTAAAGCACCCAAAAATTCAGGGATGGCGGTAATATTTTTAAAAAATTGGAAATCGTTGCCAGCGGTGTTGCGGGAAGTTGCGGAGTTTCAGCCATCCAGCATGGAATCGTTTGATAATCATACTTTCAAATTAGCTTTAAAATTTTGGCGGGGATTTTTGGGAATCTTGAGTCGCAACCCAATAACCTTACTCTTTGGTTTTTGGCCGGAATTTAAGATGGTTCTACGGGGTGGATTACCCAAGTTAACACTACTCGTAGAATTTGAGGAAGAGGATGGGTTTTCAGCACACCGTAAAGCGGAAGGGGTAGTGAAAAAGATGATGGAGTTGGGGATTACAGCTAGATTTTTAGAAGAAGAGGAAGCTCGGAAATATTGGTTAATTCGACGAGAAAGTTTTAACTTATTGCGTCACAAGTTTCGAAGTTTGCAGACTGCACCGTTTGTAGACGACCTGGTGGTCCCGCCGTCGCGGGTACGAGAATTTTTACCAGCGGTTTATAAAATTTTAGATCAAGGAAAATTTTTCTATACAGTGGCAGGGCACTTAGGGGAGGGTAACTTTCATATTATTCCTTTAATGAAATTGGGACGGGACGAGGAACGGGCTAAAATTCGCCCAGTTATGAAATTAATTCACGCTTTGGTATTCCGCTTGGGCGGATCCATGAGTGGGGAGCACAACGACGGCTTAATCCGCTCGCCAGATTTACGGGTAATGTATGGCAAACGTATTTATAAATTATTTGAAGAAGCTAAAAATATTTTTGATTCGCAAAATATTTTTAATCCACATAAAAAAATTGGAGCCGAATGGGAATATGCGGAAAAACATTTTCGGCGAGATTAATTAGTCTATAATTAAAATATATGGTTTTTCGTACTACTTTCTTTTTTGGGCTCCTATTGGTGGCCTTAGTGATTGGTTTCTTTTTATTACAACCCTACGCAACCGGTTTGGTATTAGCGATTACTTTAGCGGTGGTTTTGCGTCCAGCTTATAGGCATTTATTAAAGTTTATACCTAATAAAATAATTAGTTCTTTAATTATTACTATTGTAACCATGTTGTTAATTGCTGGGCCATTGGCAGCTATAATTTCTCAAATTATTGTGCAAGCTGGGGAGTTTTATAATAATTTAGCGCAAGGCGCTTGGACCTCGGTACGTCTGCCATTTGGGGGTTTAGCGGAGAAGTTTCCAGCTTTAGCGCCTTTTCAAAATACTGGCTCAGCGTTTGGGGAATATCTGCAAAGTGGAGCGGGTTGGTTAATTGGTAATTTTGGAGATCTATTTTCTGGGTTGGCCTCGTTTGGTATAAACACTTTAGTTGGTTTGTTTGCTTTGTATTATTTATTAAAAGATGGATCGCAGTTTAAAAGAGGCGTTTTAGGACTTAGTCCGTTTAGCGAACAAGAAACTAAAAATATATATGCCAAATTAAGTTTATCTATTAAGTCGGTGTGGGCGGGAACTCTATTTATAGCTTTGATCCAAGGATTGTTAGCGGGGGTTGGTTTTTGGATTTTTGGTTTACCCCAGCCGGCCTTGTGGGGAACGCTTACCATTATTACCGCGCTCGTGCCGGTGGTGGGAACCGCTCTTATTTGGTTGCCAGCCTCTATTTATCTTTTCTCTACCGGTGTGACTGGGATGGCTTTAGGGCTTTTTTTGTGGGGGGCAATTTTGGTGGGTTCCATTGATAATTTTTTGCGACCGAAATTAATTGAGAGATATATGAAGGTCCATCCGTTCTTTATTTTGATTAGCGTTTTAGGAGGTTTAAGTTTGTTTGGCCCTCTTGGATTTTTGCTTGGTCCATTGGTGCTTAGTTTGATTTTGGCGTTGTTGGAAATATATCCAGAATTTCTAAAAAGTTAGTTTTTGTTGCGGCTGTTTTTCCGCATCACTGCGTTGCTCCTCCTCGCTGTATTGCGTAGAATACAACTTCGTCGTCTCGCCTTGTGCTACGGAAAAACTTCTCGCAACATCAGATAAAAATAAAATGAGTTTCCAGATAACCCATAAGGACAAGAAAACCCGTGCTCGCACAGGAATTTTAACTGCACCCAATGGAGCGCGGGCGGAGACGCCGGCGTATGTAATTGTGGGTACACACGCAGAGGTGCGTTGTTTAAAACCAAAAGATTTAGTAGAAACTGGCACCCAAATAATTATTTCTAACACCTTTCATTTATGGCAGGACTTGGGCGATAAACTTTCGGAGTTTGTGGGTTTGCAAAAAACTTTAGATTTTTCGGGAGTTATTTTTACGGATAGTGGGGGCTTTCAAGTCTTTAGTTTAGGTTTTGGGCGGGAGCACGGTACAGGTAAGATGGAATATCAAACGCCTAAAATTTCCGGCGAGAATTTGGTAAGGATTACGGATAAGGGCGCCACTTTTGAGTGGGATGGTAAACAACAATTTTTAAATCCCGAGAAGTCGGTGCAAATTCAGGAGAAGTTGGGGGCGGATGGAATTTTTGCTTTTGATGAGTGCACTTCACCGAACCATGGATTTTGGTACAACTTGCGCGCCATGATCCGTACCCATCGTTGGGCAAAGGAATCACTTGTAGCTCGTAAACGTAAAGATCAGATGATGTACGGTATTGTGCAGGGCGGACCGCATAAACTTTTAAGGAAGTGGAGTGCGCGGGTGATAGGCAAAATGCCCTTTGAATGTTTGGCGGTGGGCGGTTCCTTTTCGCGGGACGAGATGCCGAAAGTTTTAGATTGGGTTATGTCACTTTTACCAGAAAATAAGCCGGTACATCTCTTAGGTATCGGCAAACCAGAAGATTTGTTCGAGGGGGTGGAGCGGGGAATTGATACTTTTGATTGTGTGATTCCAACGCGGGAGGCGCGTCACGGTCGGATTTGGACTAGTCACGGACCGATGGATATAAAAAAATCAGGCTTTACGGAAGATGGTAATTTGTTAGATGTGGATTTTGTGTGTCCGATTTTGGAACGAGATAATATTTGTCGTAAAGATTTACACAAACTTTTTAAAGATAAAGATCAGCGGGCGGGGTACTACGCTACTGCTCACAACGTTTTCTTTTTTAATAAGTTGATGGAAAAAATCAGACAATCTATTAAAGAGGATAGATTTTCCGAATTTAAACGGGAATTTTTATCTAATTTAAATCTTAAAAACAAATAAACAAGAAATAGTGTTTTATTGCCTCAAATTTCCGTATGTACGGAAATTTGAGGCGGTTAGTTTTTATATATAAAGAGGGTAGAATGGAGAGGTGAAGAAGCTAATCTTTGTTTTTGGTCTGTTATTAATAACTCAAACTGTGCAGGCGGCGCCGGTTGTCACTTCACGGTCCTATATATCTACCCAAACTCCTAAACAGGGGGATACGGTGGTGGTGAAGATTTTAGATCCGAAGTTGGAATTTGATACTGCTACTTTTCAGGGAGAAGAAGTAAATTTTTTTAATTTAAATAATGAGCGGGTAGCGTTTTTGCCAATTTCCGACACATTGAAATTGGGGGCTTATAAATTTTCGGCTTATAAAAAAGGAGAGTTAGTAATGTTAAGAACTTTATGGGTGCAGAATGGTAAATTTCCGCGTTTGGTTTTTAATACTCCGCCGAGTTCACCGGTGAAGGGGGAGGATTTGGCACCGGCCTTAGCGGATGAAAATAAAATTTTACGAGATTTAGTTTTACCGCGTAGCACGAGTACCCCGCCGAACCCCAGATTTATTTTGCCGCTCAAGGTTAAATACATAATCAGTGCGCCATTTGGAGAGAAGCGGGTGACGGAGTCTGGCGAGATTCGACATTTAGGTACAGATTTCGCGGCGCCAAGAGGCACGGATGTTTTAGCGATTGCTTCTGGCTCAGTAACTGCGGCTTATAAGGGAACTTTATACGGGAATACGGTGGTGGTGGATCATGGAGAGCGGGTATATTCCTTATATCTACATATGGATTCTATTGCGGTAAAAGAGGGGGAGAAAATTAGTCAGGGGCAGAAAGTTGGTACACTCGGTAATACGGGTTATTCCACCGCTGCCCACTTGCACCTATCTTTAAAAATTAATGGAATTTCGGTAGATCCCTTGAGGTTTATAGAAGTTTATAAGTAAACAACTATTCGCTTATTCGCGCGAATAAGCGAATAGACGGGATTGGTAGAACACAGTACTAGTATGGAGGTACTCTACCAAACCCAATAAAAAGCTCACAAATAAAGGAGTTTTGTGGTATATTGACATATATAAGAATAAGAGTATAATATAGGGGTACTTTAATAATTGACTGTCTGATGTTCCTAACCGAGTGGGGGAACGATGGATAGTCACAATATAGGAGGTGCCTATGGCACGAGTTAAAAATGTTTCGGAATTCATGAGTGCTTTAGCATTCGTCATCGATTTTCTATCACAATTTTTCAAAGAGATTGAAAAAGTTGGCGTAACTGCCGAACGACTCTACGAAGCCATGAAGTCCAAGGAAACCCGTAAAGCAATGGCAGAAGCCTGCGCTAAGGTTTTGGGTTCGGTAAGTTCCAGAATTCTCAAATATCTGGAACTCCTAAATCCCCAAATCCCCATCTCTTCCGTGTCTTTCTCCAAAGAGGAATTTTTTGATTCCAAATTAGGAGTAAAGATTTATATCGGAGGTAATTTTGACAACTGGATTAAACCAGAACTGTCAGAAAAAATTCCTGCTTTCAACGGAAACTTGGCTTCGTACAAATTAACTAAAAATATGTACGACTCCGAAATACGTTCGGAAATAGGAGAAGACCAGGTATTCACTCCAGACGAAGCTATGGCTATTGTTTTCACAATAATCTCCAAACAGCCGAATGGTGAAACTGGAGACTTTCTGAATACTGGTTACGCCAATATTCTCTATGTCCGTCTCCAAAATGGAGAAGTAGTTTCCATGGGTGTGAGCTGGTACTCGGGCGATCGCGAGTGGCGCTTGAATTCCAATCGTCTGGACGAGGATGGTCGCTGGCTTGGGGGCGGTCGCGTTTTCTCTCGCAGCTGACATTCCATAACCCTTTTTACTTTCCGCTTTTAGTTCCTTCCCTTTTTATCTTATAACCCTTTGTCTTTCAGACCGAGGGTTATTTTTTTATAATACTTAGGAAATTTCCGATTCTGCTAAGGACATGAGCTTTGGCGGAGAAATTTCAGAATTTATTTGCGTCGGATTTCTGTCGGACATGAGCTCACAGAAGAGTTATGTAAATAAAATCTAATAATGAAATGTCAGCTGGTGTTGCTCACTATCGGATTTAAAATCCGGAATAAGATTCAGCACAAAAATTTTTTGATGTGCGGTGGTATAGGTGGTAAGTGACACATTAAATTTGGGTAGTTTCCATGAATGTGAACTGGAACTCGGACGATCGCAAGTGGAACTTGAATTCCAATCGTCTGGACGAGAATGGTAACTGGAATGAGGACAATCGCGTTTTCTCTCGAAGTTTATATTTCATTTTTGGGGTAGCGAGGGTTTGGATAATTTTTCAAGCCCCGCTTCCAGCCCCAAATCATTTTTCCTATTTCATTTAACCGTTCCAATAAAGGTGCATAGTGAACAGTTTGAATATTATTGGATTCCCATGCTAATTGAAGTAGAAATTTAAGAATTTCTAATTTAGCCAAAGAGTTGTTTAATTCGCGAAGTTTTTCTGTAGGGGAAGAATAGAGCGCTTTATGTATGCTTTCCGCGCAATCCAAAAACTTCTCGTCTATTCGACCACCTAAGGTGTAACGAGTGCGTTTTGGTATGTGGGCTAGAGAAGTTACCCAAGCCAAATATGCCTCCTTTAATTTAAAAACCAAACTAGGCGTTTTCGTTGGGGGGGGGGGTTAACTGGTCGGTTTTTAAAATTATTTTCCATATGTTTGAACATATCATATCTACAGAAAATTTATTGGAAGCGTGGCAAGAATTTTTACGGGGTAAAAGAAATCGCAATGATGTAGCGGAGTTTTCCTTGAAATTGTCGGACAATATAGCAATTTTGCATTTTGACTTACTGAATAAAATTTACCGCCATGGTGGGTATCAGGCTTTTAAAGTAAATGATAGTAAGCCAAGAAGTATTCATAAAGCGTCCGTGCGGGATAGATTGTTACATCACGCAGTGTATAGAGTTTTATATCCCTATTACGACAAATTTTTTATTAGTGATTCTTTTTCTTGCCGGAAAAACAAGGGGACGCATGCTGCACTAGATCGTTTTCGAAGATTTTTCTGGAGAGTAAGTAAAAACAACACTCGACAGTGTTGGGTTTTAAAGTGTGATATACGGAAATTTTTTGCGAGTATAGATCAAGCCGTTTTAATAACGATTTTAAGAAAAAGGATAAAAGATGAGAACCTTATTTGGTTGTTGGAGAATATAATCGGTAGTTTTAACTCTGGTCAGTTTAAAGTTGGCTTACCACTAGGAAATTTAACCTCGCAGTTACTAGCTAATGTGTATATGAATGAATTAGACCAATTTATAAAACATAAGTTAAAGATTAAATTTTACTTGCGTTATGCCGATGACTTTGTTATCTTTTCTAAAGATAAAAGTTATTTATTAGATTTAATTGAACCAATAAAGAAGTTTTTAGGAGAAGAATTAAAACTTCAACTACATGAGGATAAGATTTTTATAAAAACCATAACTTCCGGTTTGGATTTTTTGGGCTGGGTTAACTTTCCAGACCACCGAGTATTGCGGAGTGCAACCCGCAGGCGAATGTTTGTTCGTATGCGAGAAAATCCAAGATTAGAATCACTAAATTCTTATTTAGGGCTTTTAAAACATGGCAATACTAAGAAATTAGAGAAAAAATTATTAAGGGAGTTTGGGGATGTAAATTACCCAAATGATTAGTAATTTGTTATTTGCCCGGTTGGGGGTTCGGGTGTACACTAACTCCCGAAAATAATCTATGAATAGGCCTAAAATAATTCTAGGAATTGTAGCGGTGGTCTCGGTGTTTTTCGCGGTGTTTGCATATCAGCCGGCGTGGGAAAAAATAAGTTCGTTTAGACCGTGGAGTTTAGGATTGGATTTGGCGGGCGGTACGGTTTTAACCTACCAAATTGATTTAAGTAAAATAAATTCTATCGATAAATCTTCGGTGGCCGAGGGTTTGCGCGATGTAATTGAAAAAAGAGTGAACTTATTCGGAGTAGCGGAGCCGAGAGTTTATTTGCAGGATGCGGGTGGAGAAAAAAGATTAACCGTAGAACTTGCGGGTATTAAAGATGTGAAAAAAGCGATTGATCAAATTGGAGAAACCCCGTTTTTAGAATTTCGCACGGTTCGAGAAGAAAGTAGTACCTCAGTAGCTTTTGTGCCGACTGATTTAAACGGCCGTTATGTGGTTAGTGCACAAGTGGGAAGAAATGAAAATACTTTTTCTCCAGAAATAAACTTCTCTTTAAATGATGAGGGGGCAGTGTTGTTTCAAAATTTAACTCGAGATAATGCGGGTAAGGCGCTATGTTTGTTTTTGGACGGTAACCCAATTATTCCAGACGATATAAACGATAGTTGTCCACGAGTGCAGGGAGAGATTGCGGGAGGTAAGGCGGTAATTACCGGTCAGTTTACCTTGGATCGAGCCAAATCGATTGTGGAACGTTTTAATGCGGGTGCCTTACCGGCTCCAATCGTGCTTGTAAATCAACAGACGGTAGATGGAGACTTTGGCGCAGATTCCTTAAATAAGGCCTTATGGGCCGGGGTGTTTGGTACTTTGTTGGTGGTAATTTTCATGCTTGGCTACTACCGAACCTTGGGTATATTTTCGGCTTTGGCCTTGCTGGTTTATGTGGCCTTAACCTTGGGCTTATTTAAACTATTACCGGTTACCATGACACTTTCTGGTATCGCTGGCTTTGTGCTGTCTATTGGTATGGCAGTGGATGCAAATATCTTGGTTTTTGAAAGAACCAAGGAAGAAATTCGTAAAGGTAAGTCTAAAACAGAAGCCTTAGAAGAAGGATTTAAACGAGCTTGGACGTCTATTCGGGATTCTAATATTTCTACGATTATCACTTCGTTAGTTTTGTATTTTTCTACTTCCGGTTTCGTTCAGGGTTTTGCTCTAACTCTTTTGTTGGGTGTATTAATGAGTATGTTTACGGCAATTACAGTGACCCGAAGTATGCTTCGAGTTTTTATGAAAAATAAATAAATTAATACAATAATATGAATAATTTTAATTTGTTAGATTACAAAAAATATTTCCTCTCTTTTTCTGGGAGCTTAGCAATTATTGCTTTGGTTTTAATTTCGGTTTTTGGTTTTAAACCAGGAATCGATTTACAAGGCGGAGCCGAGTGGGGGATAAAATCCGAAGTTGCGGGTTTTGAAAATAAAGCTGCGGAAAAATTAACGGAGATAATTGGAGCTCCAATTGCGGTGCGACACTTGGGAGATGGAACGGCAATTTTGCGTTTACCATCTACTACTGAAAATGAACATCGAGCGTATGAGGCAAAATTAAAAGAAATTGGAGAGTTTACTGAAACTAGTTTTACTAGTATCGGTCCAACGATTGGTGCGGAATTACGTAACAAAGCAATCACCGCCATGATCTTGGTGCTTTTAGCGATTTCTTTGTATATTGCCTTCTCTTTTCGCAAGGCATCCAAGCCAATTACTTCTTGGAAATATGGCTTGGTAACTTTGGTAACTTTAGCTCACGACGTGTTGGTGCCGGCTGGCATGCTCGTAGTGTTTGGAAAATTTTTAGGAGTGGAAATGGATACTAACTCTATCGTGGCGTTACTAGTGGTAATGGGTTTTTCGGTGCACGACACCATCGTAGTTTTTGATCGTATCCGTGAGCACCTAGTACGAGGAGAAACGGGGGACTTAGCAGGGATCATAAATCGGAGCGTGAGAGAGACTTTTGTACGTTCTATTAACACTTCTTTGACTTTAGTGTTAGTTTTGGTGGCTCTCTTAGTTTGGGGTCCAGAATCGATGTTTTATTTTACCTTAACCATCCTAGTGGGTACGGTTTTTGGCACTTATTCTTCCATTTTCGTGGCTTCTCCGCTCCTGTATCTATGGGGTCGAAGCGGCAGTCGGTAGAGGTATTGACTCTATTTCTGGGATATGGTACAATCCCCAAGAAGTTAAACCATGACAATTGACCAATTATTAGAGAAGTGGTTCGCCGAATTTAATCCTAAACAACGCAAAGTTGTTACGGCTCGTTTTGGTTTAAAAAATGGAGAAAAAGCCACTTTACAAGAAATTGGAAATGAATTGGGTGTAACTCGGGAACGGGTTCGTCAGATTGGGGATTATTTACTTAAAAAACTTTCTGCTCCAATTCAAAAAGAGGCAGAAACTTTATTACGCTCCGCAGAAAGCTATTTAGCTTCTTTGGGTGGAGTAGTTAAAGATGATGAATTTTTAGCAGAAATTGCAGATAAATTTTTATCTAAAGAATCGGCTAAAAACTTAGATCGTAAACTTGCTTTTATATTTTTAGCAGCGGGTATGCCACAGTATCAAAAAGAAACAGATGATTATCATGCGTTTTGGTATATCGATGAAACTTCTAAGAAAAAGTTTTTAGAATTTAGTAAAAAAGTTCACCAGCATTTTAAATCTGCAAAGAAAGAAAAAATTTTAAGTGATAAATCTTATCGTAAAGAATTTCCAGATTTGGAATCCAAGCGAGAACTTAGTATTGCTAAATTTTTTGGAGTAAATATGTTTGGCGATTTCGGTTTGTCGGAATGGCCAGAAATTCGACCAAAAACTATTCGAGATAAGGCTTATTTGGTTTTAAAGAAAAATGCCAAGCCAATGCACTTTGAAGAAATTGCCAATGCTATTGGTAAATTACATCCAGAACGTAAGGGAGCTCATATTCAAACCGTTCACAACGAATTAATTAAGGGTGCAGAAAAATTTGTATTAGTAGGACGCGGTATTTATGGTTTGAGCGAACAAGGTTATGAACCGGGTACGGTACGAGAGGTAATAACTAAATTATTAAAGAAAAAGGGTCCAATGGGCGCAGACGAAGTGGTTCGTTTGGTTAATCAACAGCGTTTTTTGAAGCAAAATACTATTATGTTGGGCTTACAAAATAAGAACTATTTCCGTAAGTTGAACGATGGTCGGTATTCGGTAAAGGAAGCTTAAAGCTTACTTGTAGTTTTGGTATATAATGAAGGGGCGCCAAGCATGGGTGCCCTTTCAGTTTAAAAAATGATTAAGGATATTTTTAGTGGTTTAGCAGATTTACTTATTGAGTTTTTTCGCAAGGAAGAATCCTGGTTTATTTTGCTTTTTATTGGGGCCTCTACTGCTGTTCCGTTTTTTGCGGTAAAGGACTTTGAATTATTACTTTGGGGATTTATTAAACTAACTCTACCTTTTTGGTTGATGTTTCCACTTTGGTTTTGGTTTTCGGAGGTTATGCGAGCGGTACGTCAGGAGGAATATAAGCGCAGTTTGAAGTGGGCGTTTTTAGAGTTGCGAATGCCACGAGAAGTCAGCAATAGTCCAAAAGCTATGGAGCAAATACTTTTAGCTATTTCTACTTTGCGAAATGCGCCTAAAAAATGGAAAGATAAATATAAAAAAGGAGAAGTTACCCAATGGTTTTCTTTGGAGATAGTAAGCTCTGGTGGAGAAACTAATTTTTTTTTGCGGGTTCCAGAGAGTCATCGAGATTTTTTGGAGGCTACAATTTTTTCATATTACCCAGAAATTGAAGTGTCGAATGCTAAAGATTATGCACAAGATTTACCAAAAGATGCGCACGAATTAGAAGCACGCAATCAAAATCTTTGGGGTACAGAATTTATTTTGGATAAGGCAGAAGCCTTTCCTATAAAAACATATCCAAAATTTGAGAGTAGTGGAGAGGGTAGAATGGATCCAATTTCTTCTCTTTTAGAAGTTTTAGGAAAAATTCGAGTGGGAGAAACGGTATTTATTCATACTATTGTTGCGCCAGCAGGAGACGCTTTAAAAAAGGCAGGCGAGGGAGAACTTAAAAAGTTACGAGCTCCAGAAACTGCGGAAGTGGGAGGTTTAAAGGTTGCGGTACCACACCCACCGGGTCGGGCGGAACAGTTAGCGGCAGTAGAACAAAATTTATCTAAAACTTCTTTTGATACTTTAATTAGAGTTGGTTATATCGGTCCGAAAGATGGATTTGCAGATGGTTATGTACGAGGAGCGGTAATTGGAGCTTTTAACCAATATGCGGGTTTAAATTTAAATTCTTTTAAAGCCAATGGAGGAACAGATGTATTAAAAGGAGCCAAAGCTCCGTTTAAGGTTAAAAAAATAGTTTTTCGAAAACATTGGTTTTTACACATTCTTAAAAATAGACTTCCACCACCAGAAACTTTCTGGGGTCAGTTTATAACTTCCTATCGGTATCACCGTAACAACGCTTCTAAGAGGTTTTTAATGGGAGTAGAGGCGGTAGCTACTATTTTCCATCCGCCAACCTCTGTGGTCTTAACTGCTCCTCACTTAAAGCGAGTAGAAAGTCGTAAGTCTGGTTTGCCAGCTGGCCTCCAAATTTTTGGTGGAGAGAGCGATATAGAAAAATTTCAATGAACTTAAATTTACCGGGAGAATGGCAAATTGGTTTGGAAATAGCCCGTTGGGTATTTTTGCTAGTGGATATAATTTTGTTTGTTGGAGCAATTTATTTTTTACGTAAGGGTTTAAAGATGAGACCTATTTTCACCTTAAAGCATACCCCGCGGGAGCGCTTTATGTTGTTAAAAAATGATGACAAATTGCGAACTAACTGGGAGAAGATAAAAGCTAAAGCAGAAACTAATCCGCCAGCTTCTTATGTATTAACTATTATTGAGGCGGATACTTTTGTAGATGACGTTTTAAAACGTTTAGGTTTACCGGGCAATACCATGATGGAGCGTTTAGAAAAACTTAATAGTCAGGAATTTTCTAAGTTAGAGGATTTGCGTAGAGCCCACCGGATCCGCAATGCCTTAGTTCACCGCCCCGGGTTTACAGTAACGCGAGAACAAGCGGTAGAAATGATGGAAACTTACGAAGCATTTTTGAGTGAATTAGAGGTGGTTTAATTAAATTATTTTTTAGAGAAACAGGTTGAGTTTTTATATTCGTGATAAAATAAACCAGTAATGCCAAAAATATTTTTGGAACGAAATTTAAATACAGATAAAAAAGACTGGCAGGAAGAGTTGGAATTGTTAAGTGGAGAATCTGTAGTTTTAAGGATTTCAGAAAAAACTAAATTTTCTGCGAAGACTTTTGCAGAATTAAGAGAAGAAGCTAGAGCAAATAAAATTAATTTAGTTTTAGAAGTATTAAATGAATCGGATGCCAAATTAGCGAGGGTGGCGGGTTTTAATGTAAGAATGCCAACTCGACGAGGGCTCTCGGTTTCTGACATAGTTTCTAGAAGGGGAGAAGTAAGGGCGCGTTTACCGGATTTTTTAGCGCGTGGCCCACGATTAGAAGAGCATAAATTTTTAAGTCGTAATCCAGAAGAACACAAAAAATGGAGTTTTAAAAAAACTATTGTTTCTGGTTTATCCTTTATTTTTTTGGGAATAATTTTTGTATTGGCAACTTGGATTTTGCCACAAGGTACAGTGCGAATAGTTTTACACCCTTGGCCAATTCAAATAAATGAGTCTATTAAGGTGTCTACCGAGGTTTCGGTTCCGGTCGTCTCTAGTAATTCGGTTTTACCAGGAGAGATGATTTCTGCTAAAAGAAATTTAGAAAAAACCCTAACCTCTACCTCCACAGTTAAGGTTTTAGAAAAAGCTAAGGGGCAATTAACAATTTTTAATGCATTTGGTACAACCCCTCAGGCTTTAGTTGCTACTACTCGTTTTGAAACTCCAGAGGGGATGGTGTTTCGTTTAGATGAAAAAGTTACCGTACCTGGAGGTAAAAAAAATGAAAGTGGAGTTTTAGTGCCGGGTCAAATTACGGTTTCGGTAACTGCAGATAAATCTGGAGTGGAGGGTAATATTCCGCCAACCAAACTTTGGAAAATTCCAGGTTTTAAGGGAACTCCTAGATATGAAAAGTTTTATGCAGAATCGGCGATGGCAATGAGCGGGGGTTTTGAGGGGGAGCGAGCGGCCCCAGTTGCGGGAGAAATAGAATTGGTAAAGAAAAATTTAGCGGTAGATTTGGAGTCAGCTTTAAGGGGTGAATCCTCAGTTTTAATGTCGGAGAATTTTACTCTTTTACCGGGAGCGGAGGATTTTCGTTTGGTTCGAGAAGAAGTAGATTTTGATGTAGCGGATAAAAGTAATTTTTCGGTTTTTGTGGAGGGGGAATTGCGTAGTTTGGTTTTTGAAACGGAGATGTTAAAAAATGTTTTAACAGATTTATCAGCTAAAAAATTAGATATAAATGGATCGTTGGTAATTCGAGATTTTTCTGTGGGATATACCGAACCTCAAATGAGTTGGGCTTCTGGAGGCATGGTTTTTAAGGCTACCGGAACTATAGTTTTTGAAGAAAAAATAGATAAAGATGGACTACCGGAAAAACTTAAGGGTTTAAATGAAGAGGAAATAAAAAAGGTTTTATTTAACCTACCGGGTTTAGATAGGGTATCGGTAAATTTTTGGCCATTTTGGGTAAAGTCGATGCCGGGAAATGCTAGTAAGATAGAAGTTATTTTTGAATAGTTTCAATTTTGAAAACCCCTTGACTCTCTCACTCCCTTTCCATATAATGACACCCGTTTGTCTTCATAAATGAGCGAAACAGAAGTATTTAAGGTAGAGGGGGTGATAACCGAAGCTCTACCGAGTCTTTTATTTCGGGTTTCTTTAAGTGAAGATAATCGGCCAATTTTGGCTCACTTGGGTGGCAAACTTAAGCTGAATCGGATTCGTGTAGTACCCGGAGATCGGGTGGTGGTTGAAATGACCAAATACGACGAAAACCGAGGACGCATAGTACGTCGCTTATAAAAAAATGAAAGTACGTTCTTCTGTAAAAAAAATCTGTAATAAGTGCAAAACCGTTCGTCGTAAGGGACGGGTTTATGTCGTTTGCGAAAACAAGAAGCACAAACAGAGACAAGGTTAAATTATATGCGTATTTCCGGAACTAACATCCCAGACGAAAAGAGAATCGATTTTTCCCTAGCCTATATTTATGGCGTGGGTCGTTCTTTAGCTAAAGATATTTTAGCGGAGGTTAAGATTGATCCAGCTAAACGAGCTAAGACTTTAACCCTAGAAGAAATCAATAAAATTCAGGCCTACATTGAAAAGAAACTAAAAGTAGAAGGTGAGTTACGACAGCAAATTCGTCAGAATATTGCGCGTTTAAAAGATATTAAGGCTTATCGTGGAACTCGACATCAGCGCAGATTGCCGACTCGTGGTCAACGAACTAAGACTAATTCCCGAACCGTTCGCGGTAACGTAAGAAAGACCGCGGGGAGTGGTAAGCGTAAGGTTGATTTGAAATAAAATTATGGGAAAAAGAAAATCAGTACAAAAAGGAGAGGCGGGAGCAGTAGCTGAAAAGACTCCAGTCAAGACGGTTTCTCGTCAGCGCATTGAGAGTGGCCGAATTTATATTCAAGCTTCTTTTAATAATACTATCGTGACCATCACCGATCAGAAGGGTGGAACCTTAGCTTGGATGTCCGCTGGTTCGGTTGGTTTTTCTGGTCCGAAGAAGGCCACGCCTTTCGCGGCCTCTAAGGTGGTGGAAGCAATTGCCGAAAAGGTAAAGCGTTCTGGGCCGACTAATGTAGAAGTTTTTGTAACTGGTATTGGTAAGGGTAGAGATTCTTCT